>Ga0307513_10000937_pt1 | contig 42177 bp, 32 predicted proteins | sample 15_EM_MG_FD_202174 | JGI IMG/M metagenome (GOLD analysis project Ga0307513, IMG submission 202174) | Populus trichocarpa ectomycorrhiza microbial communities from riparian zone in the Pacific Northwest, United States - 15_EM | ecosystem: Host-associated > Plants > Roots > Unclassified | place...
TAGGAGGGTGTAGGGGCACAATCGAGTGAGATTGTCAAAGCCGTGCTATAGGATACTATCCTAAAGTAGTTCATTCAATATCGATTTTCTAGTTCTCTGTTCAGTAGTTCTTACATAAGAGTCAATAAGCAAGATCTCCGCTAATTTCGCCCGCCAGAGTAGGTTTATGTATCGCTACATATTGATTGGAACTAGCTGACTATTTCTTCACCACGGCAACGTCTCCTACACTTCTTCGAGTTCAAGAGCCCTAGTAGCTACTCACAAGGATTGCTTTCTTGCAAACCATCCTATCACAATGGCTGGGGCGGGTGCTCTTATCCAGAGTGACCCCTCTCGCCTATCTCTCAAGAGCAGAACAGCCCCAATCTATCTTCTCACCAACCCCCTCAGGATCCAGTGATGGCTCTACAGTGGTACATCTGATCTCTCGAGAAATTGAATCCAAAGAGCTATTCTATTGATGCAAGAGGGCTCCTGGAGATCTATTCCTGATGTTATTTCCCTTAGATATGTAGCCTTCTGCGAGCTATAGGTTACTATGGACTTACCAGGCAGTTTGGGTGCCCCTGCTCGACATACCAGCACTCCCTTTTTTCCGTAATCAATAGAAGGCTAGGGCAGTCTTTGGGGGGGGCAAAAAGGCAGACCCACAATCCCCTCTCCCTCCCCTCATCAGCAGATATCCATCTCCAACAGCATAGGTATGCTCATCTTGCCTCCTTGTTAGAGCTCTTGTTACCCCGCGTCAGTCCCCACCATGCGAAAAAGGCGATAACCAAGAATTCCTTTACTATACACAACTGCTACTACGATTTCTACAATCGCACCCCAGTCCAACAGCAGCACAAATCATTCTGCCCAAGGACAGTCCTCTATTACAAGTGTCTTACGAGGATGGCGTCCAATAGGGTCGAAGAACGAGAGAGAAGTTCTATTATATGGCCTCAGCGTCTTCCCCCACCCCCCAAGGGACTATTGTACTACTACGAACCCCAACCAACCGCCGGCAGCTCCTAGATGTTTGCCTCCGGCCCGCTCCACCTCGCCCAATCTTATAACCCACTACACTCCCTCTAAACTCTGTTATTGCTCTTTTGCAAGGCTTATCGGGCAATAAATAGAGGCTCTTGCGACAACCCCCCTCATCGATTCTCAGGGAGCTATCCCTGACCCCTCACACCGGCGCATCACAAAATATCCTATCAAGGGGTTTGAGACAGGGTGTGGTTTCTTCTGCTCCCTCTCGCTCCCCCCAGCTATCCATCGGGAACGACTTCTGTTGCCTTGCGAGTTCCTGATCGCAGAAAACAGAGCACTCTGCCTCTGTCACAGTTCACCCCCATAGCCAAGAGAGTCGCTTTCCCAAAAGATCCATCACGAACTCACTCGACCCATCATGGTAAATAGGGCAGCTTCTTGCTAGAACCAAGAGCGTCTCAAAAATACTTCTTCTGAGCTCCTTTTCTCAGAGCTATCGAACCGGCCTCGCCCAGACGTTCCGGCAGACGCTCGCCATACCCACTGCAATGTCGCGAGGTCCTTGAAGCATATAAGAATCACCACCCGTCACTCGTTATTTGACTCCCATTAAGCCATCGAAAGGAATAGAATTTGGCTTCACAGATGGAATCCTCAGGTATTATAGCGTAAAGTAAATTAATACTATCGAACTAACAGCTCCTATTTTGTTTGCTCAAGATTCAAGGATGTGCATGCATCTAGCCCATCATTAGACAATTCTATAGAGCTCCCCAGAGACTACCATTAAATGGCTGCACCAAGCTCCTCGAAGCCTATAAGTACACATCCAGAACCTCATTGCCTTTTACTCTTTACACATTGCGTTCACAACTTCTTCCTCACACATCCACCAAAAATCCACTCTCGAAACGACTCTTACACCTGATCGGAATGGCCAACGTTAACCACTATTACAACTTTGGCGGAGTTCCAGCGGCTCCAGCACCGGGACCTGCGCCAGACCCGAACGCATGGATGTGGGGGGCACCTGCTCCTGCGTTGGCACCTGCCCCTGAAGCCCCCGCAGCCGGGCCACCCCCTCCCCCTGCCCCCCCACAGGCCCCAGATGCTGCAGCCCCACCTCCGCAGTGGGCCGCAATCGTCGGAGGCGGCAACCCCCCTTTGGCTGCCGCACCAGATCCCCCTCCAGCTCCGATCATGCCACAAATGGGTGCCCCTCCCCCGCCGCCCCCCGCCCCTGTTATGCCAGTTATGCAGCCACAAGGGCAACCTCAGTGGGTTGCGGTCCAGGCGCCCGGCGATGCTGTCCCCGTAGCTGGGCCGGATTGGTTCATCTCCCCGGCACAGGGTGGATTTCAGGCTCCGGCCCCGATGGTAGCCCCACAAAACATGGCGGGCTTCTATGTAAATATCTCCTGACCAGAATTATGGAATTTCGCTAATGGTTGATAGATGTAAACCTATAAAAGTTACCCCACATTATGCACCGAGATGAGAGGCACATCGAGAGGTGTGCGCGGGGGGGAAAGGTTCGCTATTTGTTGTTGGGATTTGCTGTTCTTCTTTTCGTTTTCCGTTTCAGTTTGTCACTTTTTTTTTGTTTTGATTTCTGGCTGGAGGTGTGGATCAGCTACTCGAGTGTGTTTGTTCGTTTTAGGGGCCTTGGGGGGAGGTAGCCCGTGTTGTCTTTTTAAAAGTTTTAAATTTATTGATGTTCGAAAATAAAAGTATTATACCTTAACATGAGCCTAGAATCTGGGACGAGGGTGATTTCCTCGTTCTTCTCCTGAGCCAAAACCTCCCCGTTGGTGTTCCCGGCACTGTATATCGCTGGTGCATGGGACTTATAGCTTGTCCCAACGTAGTATTTCGTCTCACGGACGCTGAACAAGTTTAGCCCAGAAGTGGAGAAAAGCACCCTGTTTGTGCAAGTACTGTACTGCCAGAAACACCTGATGATAGTTCCCGCCCGTCTAACAATGTCTCTAGGAACCACCATCTCTAGATCGGCCGAGATGTGATGGATTGAAGAGGCGGTGAGAAACGAGTACAATCCTTCTAATCAAGCCATGGCCTTGCAGTTGGCCCCTTGAACGGTGGGTAGAGAGTCGTAACAGACCTTCCGTCGGAAGATGGACTGAAATCAGGTAGGCCCCTCGCCTGGAGATCAGCAGGCAATGAAAGCACGATACAGGTGGCCTTGAACCCCCAAAAAGTGCCATTAAAAAGCGGTAGGAAGTGTGCTAGATAGGGCTCGTGTATAGGGCAAAAGATAATATCAACACTAATGTTACCGTCAAAACGTCTTAGCCACGCCAGTACTCCAAACGGATGAATTCACCTGATGTCCTTCGTGGGGTCAGAAACAAAACCACATCCCACCCTCTAGGATGCACAGCCAACAGACCCGCGACCACAAACACAAACAAGAGAATCAAAGATATCCTGCCCCCCATCAAATACGATTCCTCCGGAGCGTGAGTGACAGCTCGTGACAAGATTCAGCCAAGAAAACGGCCCGGGATCAGGCCTCCCCCGGCTCTCTCCCCGCTTCCCCTTGCATGAAAGCTGCAGCAAATGTTAGCGAGTGCGCAGTGCCACAGTGGCAACAACACCAGCGCTTGCGGGGGCCAAGACTCCACTCGACGCTTGATTTTTTAGACTATGATACCCGCCCCCGGAGCAGAGTCCCACTTGAAATTGGAAGCCAGCCAGCCAACCAGGTAACAGTAGGATTCCTAATATCGCTGGCAGATCGAAGATCGCCACAGTTTCCAACTTCAAACTCAGCCGCGCGAGTATGCCATTGCGTACCCCCGGATCTAAGAAAGGGAGCCAAATTTTTGGCGGTATGATACCAGTATGCAATAGTACGTGTAAGTCCTTTTTCTAAAAAAACGCTTTCGGCATTAGGGTTATCGATAGCGATGTCGTGATGAGGGCCAACGCCTAGGCCATTTCATCTACTCGAGCATCCTAGAACTAAAATATTGGACGAACTAGTTCTAATCGGGCATTCCTTGGTAGTGTCACGGTGGGGATCCTCGAAATACCGGTACTTTCCATAGAAAAGGGTGAAGGCGAACTCTTTTCACTTTTATTCAATTTTCCCTTTTTCGTTTATGTAAAGATGATGTAAAGATAATATGATATCGGGTCACTCGTAACTTAGGGGTAAACTCTCCCTTCATTTGGTCCTTGTTTTACCCCTCCTCAGAGGAGGTTTGTGGCTCCCCCCCGCATAGTCTTGGCTTCGCCATACTCCGCCTAGCCCCATTTCCTACCAAGCTCGTTGCCTCTCTCTACCCATACTCTGTCCTGTCTGTGTCCCTCGTGGTGGTTTGCTCTTCTCTGCTTTTTTTATTTGACTTTCTCTCTCCTTTTTCCTCTCCTCCTCATATTCTCCCCCCAACTCCTCATTTTATCCTACCAGGATCCCGTTTCTCGCTGCTGCTACCGACCTGGCTTCTCCTGACGGGTGGCCACTGATTTCTCTCGTTAGCTTTCCGGACTTCTCGCGGGGTACCGAGCCTATCCATTACCGGGCAACCAGGCCGCGGTAAACAGTCTTCCATTTACACCTCCAAACCCTGCATTCCCACCGAACGAGATGCCGGCCCGTGCAGTTGTCCTTGTCGTGTCGGCAGCTATAGCTGCTGGTATCGTGGCTTACCATGAACGCGAGAGACTCCTAGAACTTCTCGAACGCACTAGCCGGAAAGTTGCCCTGTCACTCTCACACATTGCGGAAGAGCTCAGCCCACGTCCACGACAAACGGAGCATCCCATGGCCAGTAGAGCACCCCCTCGACCACCAACTCCGGCTGAGGAACAGTGGACAGAGGAGGAGAAAGCCTTCATCTTTGACGAGAAGTCTAGCGATACTGAAGCCCGCAAGCGAGACGAGGATACGTTTGGTACTGCCTCTGGTTGGGAGAGGCGAGATGGCGTGGCTAGAGACGTAAGACACCGTGTCTCCCCACTCGCCACCTCGGCAGATGATTCCGTCCTTTTCGATACTGCACCGGCTTCGCCTGCCGGATCCTCCACGCCGGCGGGGATTGCCGTAAAGGTGCCTGGTTCTGTTGCAGGAACTTCCACCTCCCGACGTAGCTCGAACGCCACACTTAGTGGCGACAAGGTTCTGCCTGGTCTTCCCCCCGCGCTACCACCCAAGCCTCAATCACCCGCCCAGGAAGCCCTAGCAGCTGCGGCAACCGGAGCAGCAGAGCCAGCTTCCTCCTCTCAAGTTCCCGATGCCCCCGTCACCATTGCAAATGCAGACTCTTCGCGAACCGTCTCGTCAAGCAGTGATCACGAGGAACACCGTGCTGAAAACCCCTTCTTGAACTCACAGCCGTACTGGAGCATTCATGAGTGGGCCGAAAATACCACTCTGGGCAGTGGCAGTAGGTCCCCAAGCATTGCTGGCAGTGCAGCTGAGGAAGTCCCACAGCCCGCCGACGAGATCTTGAGTGAATTCGGATCTGAAGATGAGAGCGTGGGTTCGTGGACCGAAATTGGTAGCTCCATTCACAGTGATGACGAGAATTAAGCTCGTTCGCGGTTGCTTCCTTGAACACATCTGTTTTGTTCGCAAATGGTTTCGGATAAACACTTTTAGCGCGTGTGGGAATTCCTTTTCTATGTGTATCTATAAATTGTACGGATGGGATTCATAAGAGGATGAGATTAAGGGAAAAGAAAAGACGAAAAGAAGAAAGAAAGAGAAGTTGTCAGATTTTTACATTCTGTTGGATATGGGGTCAATCTCAGGTTTTCCATGATTGTTTTTTCTCTCGATTTGTTTCTTTGCTCCGATCTTTCCTTCCCATCATTTGCTCTCCTACTTCTTTTCTCTTCATTTTCATTTCATTCTCTTGTGGGGCGGTCTAGTTTGTTTTCGCTTGCTTTTCCCGGTACCTTCCACTTCTTTCTTTCCTCTCCCCCTCATCGCTTTCAAACCCCCACCCAACCTCACAATGCTCTGGAGGAAAACAGAGATAAGCTGGGCAAATTATTCCTTTTAATGTTTTCTTATCTCCGCCTGTTTTCCTGACCGCCTGCTCGCTTGCCTGCTTCCTCACGTTCTGTCTTGTCTGTATCAGGTTTCTTTCTTTCTTCCATTTCCATCTATATATACAAGTGAATAACTAAACTTGAGCACTTTGGCGAGAATTACTATGTGCTCTTTGCAAATTAGCGATTGGCACAGCTGAACGTGAAGGGCGCACACGAATGTGTAACGAGTGAGAGTACATGACGGGGCTTGAGGGGCAACGTAAGCTTTCCAGGATGTTGCGGGGGCGGGGGGACAGTCCTTCCGTGCAGGAATCGGGATGACTGCATGGACGGTACTGTGGGGCGTGCGTCCGCCGTGGCATAAACGGGGACGAATCCCGCCATTTTCTCAATGGATTTTGCCCTTTTAAATCCGCGTTTTCTGGCCCGACTCGGTCCGGATTCCCCAAATGTAACTCCTGCCCACCTACTTGAGTGATTCGCATCACGGGAAGTAGGGCTTGGGTGCGGCCCAGGCGGCATGTTATGGATATGGGGGGATAAATATCAAGAATGGGAAAGGTTTGGGCAATCTCGATATGCAACTTGAAGGCCTGTTTCTACCTGATGTTTGATTATTGGCTTGGGGTATCTTGTTATTGGTGGTGGGGTGGTAATAATGGGGTTTGGTATCCGCCGAGTTGTTTGTGGCAGGGCTCACGATTTTCTGGGCTGCTGCTGATTGTGCTTGAAGATCTTGCATAGCCGTGCCAAGGTTCCCAGTGACGGAGACCTTGGCGTGGTTAGTCAGCCGGGTTGCAACTAGCCTTCGATGGTTTTTGCCAGGTGATCTCATGCTGTTACCCGAGACATAGTCGAAAGTGATGGCATGGTCATTGCGGTGGTGGGACGTTGTAGTGCAAGTACTGGTATTGGAAGTGTCGAGGAACCTTGGTTATGGGGGAGCGCAGAAGGGTGGATGTGTGCGGGTACCGTATGGGAGTGAGCACACTACCGGCAGGACACGAGCAGATGGACAGACGGCTGTTGGCTAGCAACCTTCAGTACGAGTAGAACACAAGTCTCTACATCTCCAACCATCATCACAACTGAGCCATTCCTTGACTCCAGTCGGCATCTCCGACCTCCCCCCTTCCATCGCCAGACCAGAAATGAACCTCACACGCCTCCCCCCAGAATTACAGCTCCTCATAGCCGAGAAACTGGAGTCTCGGGAACTCAGCCACTTATCCCGTGCAAACCACCACTTCCACTCCCTCTGCGCTCCGGCCCTCGACCGCCTCGCTAAAGACCCGGGAAGGCCGCACTGCCCCCTCCAATGGGCCATCGCAATGAACCGCCTACCACTCATCCAATTCCTTCTTTCAAGAGGCCACGACATGAACCGCCTCGAGGGACGCCTTTACTCCGGCACAGCTCTGCACGTAGCAGTTGGCCGCCGCAACTATCCGCTAATCCGGCTATTCCTCCAAAACCCCGCCGTCGACCTGAACAGGCTCGATATGTGCGGAGACACAGCGCTAAACAACGCCATCGAGGTGCGCAGTCTAGAAGCGGTCGAGCTATTGCACGCCGCGGGCGCGGATCTCGAAATTACGAATAGGAGCGGAAAGACGGCGCTGCTCCTCGCGCTTAGCTATCAAGACGAAAAGATCGCAGAGTTTTTGATGAGGAATGGGGCGGATGTGAATGCGCGGTTAACGGCTGGGGCTAGGCTGTATGTCACGCCTTTGCAGTTTTTGGTGAATCTCGGTAGTGAGGGGCTCGTGAGACTGGCTCTCGAGCATGGGGCGGACCCGGAGGTTAGGAATCGTGAGCACCAGAGGGCTGTCGATATCGCAGCTGCGCGGGGGGTGACGGGCCTCGTGGATATTTTGCGGGAGGTGTCTTTGCCGCCACTGGATATGGATGTAGAGTCCGATCTGTAAACGGTGTGGGGCGAGGCTTCGAGCGGTTAGGGTGGTGGGTACCCCTTGGAGGGGAGAATAAATGTACGGAGCCGGTAATAATCATTGGCATTTGCCCGGCTACCGGATGTGTGACTATTCAAGTTCGATCGTGGGTGGGGTGAATTCTGCGCCTTACGGAACGCAAGTTCTAGGTATGATACCAAACAAAGGCTCCCTGTAGACTGTTGACGGGAGGGTCTCTCTCTCCTTACGAACTCTTCTCTCAACCAACAGGATTGATTGTATTGCATCCGGAACTGCGTGAGTAGCCCTCCGCATTTTCCTTGATGCCGTTTATGGTACCACCCTTCCCCTTGGAGTCCTAGATTAGGCTGTCCAAGGGTTGTGGCCACAATTCCCCCAATTCCTCATTTTATTTCCTCGTTCATCCTTTGGACCAACGACCTTAACAAGTTTCATTCACTTCAGCCATCAAATGCGTGGGAAAAAGTGAGGTATCATACATTGGGGGGGGAACACACGTAGAGTCCAGAGACATTCAGCTTCGCTAGTCAGTGGACGGTATAGTGGGTCTAGCAACTATCAATCGCCTGGTGTAGGCTTGACGGTAGTATCGGCTGCGACTACATGGCAGGAGGTCGCCGGAGCCACAAAGTAGTAATAACAGGGCTAGATAATACCAGGGAGTTATCTCCAGTTTGCGGTTTGCCCTCCTTGTCACCCTTTCACTTTGAGTGCTTCGACTTTTTTCTGGTGGGGGGGGCACCCCGTCTGGAGCATTCCCGGACCGCACCGCCGGTGAGGTTGTCGGAAACGCCTGTTCTCGAGAAACAATGAGGAGGGAGCCTGTCACTAAGGGTCTGGTCACAAAATTGTCGACCATCGTCCACCGAACCTGGTAACGGAGCGCCGGTGGGTGTTCTCTCGGGGTGTTATCGATCGCGATATTGGACAAGAAGCTGATTAAATTTATTGTGACGGGAATATCAGGGAGGAAGCCCCAATAGGATACCTCTTTCCGTTGTCTAGGTTATATTATTTATCATTCGGGTGAGGGCTGGAAGCTGCATAGATAGAACCCAGCGATTCTTGGCTTTCGCAAGCCTCTTGAGGGGGGGGGGGGGTTAAGTAGCCAAAAAACTGATGCTGCCCGTAACGGACCTTGGGTCGCAGCTACAATAACTTGGACTGGCGGCTCACTCATCCGGGAACTTATTTTCCCAATTTTACCTCCCGAGTGACCGGATATGTCGCGGCAAGGCGAGCTCTGCATGCCGGCGAAAATGAGGGATCGGCGGGTCATTCTACTCGTGAGCGAGCCGGGGAGAGTCTCACAGGGTGCCCTCGGCTGCTTCAATTGTCAGGACCACATGGCTTGCACAGGGGTAACCGTTGCTTGTATTTTTGGGAGCGTATAGTAGTCTGCACCACAGGGTGGGGGAGAAGGTGGATTAAATATCATCAATTGACGTTCCACAATACCTGGGTACGAATTGAGTACGATATCGTGCTCAAAATGGTTCGCATGGCAACGGCCTCCCCTCTTCCAGCGTTGTGCCTTATTAACTAACTGCTAACCGTCAGCACGTGGAAAGTAGTGAGTGCGAGTCTTTGCGGGAAAAATAATAATAAGAAAAATGTTTATTGAGCAATGCAATCTCTGGACAAAGAGATGTAAAATAAAAATATAAAAATTGGTATGGTGGTTTTTTGTGGTAGCAGGTAAGTTAAGTTAATAGCGGAGTTGGGGAGATGCGATGGTTCTGGGAGGAGGAAAATTGTTGTTGCGTGCTCATTTCGAGCTCGGGACTGGATAGCTATGCGAAGGAACAGGTAACCAGGTCTGTTCCGACTCGGGGGACCAACTGAGACTCGAGTAAGTTATATGGATGAGGGCGATTACTAGCTTCTGATATCAGGGCCTCGGAAAGGGAGGGGTTATAAGAGATGAAGGAGGGGAGCTCTATATCGTCCGCACCAACCCGAGCGTCACAGAGATCCCAACCCTCGTATGAAAGCAAGGATCTGGTTAAGGGGCGGTCAGCAATAACGGCATTGGAAGTCTTCCCCTTCTCCTCTTCCATGATCAGTATGAACGTGTCTGGAGGTGCCGGCCGGATAACACCCTTGGCGGGAAAATACTGGTACTATAGCACGGTTTCGGTAGAAATGCTAATTCCTGACTTGGTCGCAGTAGCCAGCGTATGATACGGGTGGTAGAGGGAAAGGAAGTACTGTACGTATTATAGGACGTGGTGGTTTAGGTAACATGGTGGAGGCCCAGACCTCTCTGGGTTTGTTTTGTCAAATTTCATTCTCTTAGGATGAGTGGAACCGGGACCCCTAGTATTTTACTATTTGGAGAGCGGATGATGGCACACATGAAGCGAGGTTGTCATGAGCCCCAGAACTATCTTTTCCACAAGCCGATCTTATAAGTGTTAGCCCAGATACAGCATACAGCGAAATAGAATCCTCTAGATCGAGACCAAATGCAGAAGAGAATGCGGCAGGAATGAGAGCAAGTATCATGAATCTGGCCATTCTTTTTATGATTATAATGGGTCTTGACTGAGTGAATTTCCGGCCACAGTATGGATGGAGATATGGAAGGGAAGAGGGGATAGGGGGTGGAATACGGAATGAAGGGGGATATTATATATTGAGGATTAGCATGTTGGTATTTTTATACCTTGGGGCTAGCGTCGATGATAAATTTTGCATAAACTGGGACGACTGCACCCCCTGACGGGTGATATTAAAACTATTGTAGAGAAACTGGGTCCACAAAGGGAAACACTAAGAAAAAAAAAGAAGAAAAAAGAAACCAACCCCAACGCCAAATATTCCCAGGAGCAAGCAGGAGTTCTAGGTTTAAAAAAAAAAGGACAAAGGAAAACGGAATCAAATACGACCCAAGAACCGAAACACCGCTACTATATCGAGAGGTTTTCCCGTCAACCATTTCACTTCACAGATGGCTCCAATCAGCTTGTTCCAAGAATCCTGGAATATGCATCTTCAACTTCCCTCGCAATCTCCAAGAGCGAGACGATGACAATCTATGAGAATATTAGCGCCAGTAAAGCATGGTCGGGCTTAAATCCCATTATCATTCTGCTTACTTGATGAGTTAAATTAGGCAAGCGACCCCGGTGTAATCCGATCCATTCCAGCGGTGGGGTAGCCTCCCCCATGTCCCTCAATTGCGGCGTTTCGATGATCGGTGGCTCGAGAGCGTTGTACTCATATCGAGATTGGGGGACATTGACAACCGCAGTTATTTTGCCCTTCTCTTTCTTTTCGGGTCCCCCTCCCTCGCCTGATAATTCGGACGGAGATGGCGAAACATCTGCATTTATGGTTATGTGCGAGCTTGACACTGACTTCCCTTGTCGCTGTGCCATAGACTTGACATGTGTTGCCCACATTCTATTATTTCGGGGTTAGCATAACCTAGAGGCGACAGGGATCAAAAGTGCATACCCTTTGATGAAGCTAACTCTGGAATAGTTCCATCCTACATCTACTTTACCTTCGAACGCGCTCTTAAAAATATAGTTGATATCCATCGATCCTGCCTTGTTCCAAGTATGCATAAACGCTGTGACTTGAGGGACCTTCAATATTGTTCCACCCTTAGTTACTCCGGAGTTTTGCACGATGTCTTCCACAGTAAAATCTTGACTCAGAACTTCGGCTCTTCGGATCTGAGACAACGCAATCCTAAGTTCACCCAAAGTCATCTCTAGTTTGCTATGCAGTCTCTCGTCCTCCATCTCCACAGCGAATCTGGCAGTAGCGTTTAATGCCTCCATTTTGAAAACTTGGTTGTCGTAAAAAGTGCTGGGGAAGGCACCAATATTGACCTCCTTGAGGTTCACCACAACATCAGTATGAAGCGATAAGAAAGTTGGCGGCGGACGTGTTTCCTTATGGATTGAAACAGAGAGAGTTTCAGAGGGCGCAGGGAAGTTGTGGTTTGGCTGCGTAGGCCTGTTCAAGTACCTCTCTACATCCTTGAGAGAGATTTGGTACGATGCTACTTTCTCTTGTGCAAGCCGGAGGAGAGCTTGGTAGAGTGCAAGACCTTGGGATGCGCTCTGCGCTGTGCAATAAACATGCACTTTGTCTCCATCCAGCACTCCTACCAACCGATCTCCCGCATTCCCACTATCCTTCTGAACGTTGTACATGAGGAAGGAAAAGCGAGTGATATCTGCTACTAAAAAGGCTTGGTAATCAAAGGATGTTTTGGCCTGGAGCTGCTCAAGACTTAGCGAAGCCTGAATAAGGGGGGCTCGAATGACGCCATCAGCAGAGCGCCAATGTATCGCGGTCCGCGCTTTCAAATTTTTCAAATCAACGAATCCGCTAACGCGCCCAGTAGCAGATACTCTTATCGTGTCAAACCCAAGGCACATTGTTTGCTCCCAATCGGAAGTCTTCCGAGAGTCGACCCAAAAATTTGAAATAAGCAAAGCGGTCCTTCCTAGCGCTTGACCAAGGTCCAATTGTAGATCAATCTCCGAGATCGCCACTGTCGTATTCCATGGAAACGCTTTGGTAGCTGTAACCTTATGGTATCTCTGAACCAGCATTGAAGAAGGTTCCGACGATGGAACAACCGGAGCCGGCGTGCTTGAGCGGATTTCTTCAGGAAGCCAGATCTCCCGGAAAAGTAGGAAGTCTTGGAATTGCTTGACATTGAGTAAGGCCTTCATTGGACTGAGCTTCATAATGCATGAGAGACCTTCGGATCCGTTAAGATGTTTGCTATTCATTAATGAAACAACCGCCGACTCAACCTCGAGGTAACCGGTAGATTCTCTTGAATAAACGTGGCGCACTGAGGTCCGCAATCCGGCTATAGTGGCTGAAATGGCATAGAAACGCCCGCTTTCTGGATCCTCACAGGTGCTAACGGTGACATAAATCTCCTTATACTCGGTAGAAGCCGCTACTCTCGCAATTGGTTGACAGCTAAGGGTAAACTCCTGTTTACATATCCTCAAGCCGATGTTGAGTTTACAGCGTCCAAGAATCGCTGCTGGGTCTGATGGAGGCTCCTTCCCGCCCTGAAGCGCTTTCGAATCCTTATCCTCTGGCCTAGCTTCCTTGGGGTCTCGCATTACCTCCTTCACGTTGGAGGTCATCTCCAGCACCAGAGGTACTACAGAAGGGTAGAGAGTATTGCTTGAAGCGCTGACCTTAATCTCGGCATTCAGTGATGGATCCTCATTCGGAGGCGCAACGTATTCAGCCTTGAAAGCTAGTCCGGGAGATCGAAGGATTGTTGTACCATTTGATCCGCCATGAGCAAACTGCCCGTAACGACCCTGTGGAGACCCTACCCCTCCTCGGGTAGATGATAGCCCGGGAAGTGTAGGTGACTCCGACACATTGCTGATATGGACCACAGCTCCAGCAAAGTCCGCATCTACTAGAACTGAGCCCAGCCTCTTAGTCCCGAACATATTTTCCCTCTCGGCACCACTTTCAGTCGGAGTTGATTTCCATGTTGCTGAGGCGTGGCGTAATTTCTCACTCGCTGTAGCAATAGAACTTTCGAGGTCGCTGGCCGCGAGAACAACTGAAGAGGTGACTCTTAAATCTAGTGAAGTACCCTTAGCTTGGATTGCCAATCGCCGGTCCGATTCGTTGACGAAATAAGCGGCATTAAAGACCACCTCTGGCATGAGCGCTGAGTTCTCGGACCTAACCGACTGTTTCCGTTCGGTATTCGATTCCACTACCTCTAGCAGAAACTCCTCAATCGTAAGACACGCCTCGTTCTCCTTTCTTGCCGCTGTAGCAAGATCGATCCGCTTGAACGACAAAACGAGGTTCTGCCTTGAGTGGCCGGCCGAGAGGGAGGAGCCAGAATTCCCTACGATCCATGATACCTGGATTCCCATCATTTCAACAGCGATCATAGAACTGAAAAGCTCGATTCCACTCTGGCCAGCTTCAGCACAGTCCACCGTGATGAGTGGCTTCGATTTGCGTAGTTTCCTAAGATATTTGACTTCTCTTGAGAGATCTAGGTCTTTTAATTTATCTTGGAGATGCCCGGCGACATCGACGATCGTTGAAGCAGTCTCCGCAAAAAGATCAACCCGGAGCGAGCGACTCTTAATAAAGAAGGCTCGGGCAGATTTGCCTTGTGGGGTCCCCTTAGTCGAGAAGAGAAGGGAAGCATGAAGTTCGACATATCCGCACGAATTCAAAGTCCCCCCCGTGCTAACTTGATTAAGCTCAACCGTAATCTTGTGGAATTCCAGATGAATCTCGGGGATTGAAAGTATCTCTGAATCAGGCTGAGGCCTATTGGAAGCATGTACACGAATAGAGCCAAGATCAATCTCTAAACTTGCGGAAGGGGCAGATGTTTGTATTTTCAAGCCGGAAACATTGGCGTGTGCACGATATATCAAGGGTGCGCCGGATCCAACTGAGGGTGCGTGGACATCCTTGGAGTGCCTGAATATTTCGGCAAGCCTCGCTTGAGTGCCAATCCACTCAGCCCTAGCTTCATCAATGACATTTGAAACCTCCGGCTTGTTGAGCGCATTGAATAAGCTCTGAAGTGACGATGCGTCAAGTTGAATAGCCTCCACTGAGAGGAAGACTTCCAACAACCGTTCTTCAGCGGAAGTACAATCCCTAACACGGCCGTTGATGGCAGGTATCTGCAATGCCGATATTCTTCTCGTCTGTTGCCTATCATAGCCTGTTCGTATCTCGTGCTCGTGATGAAGAACATCGAAATCAATAATCATTTCCTCGGTAGCATTTATAGGTCGGGTGGATAGCCTGACACCGTTGCCATGCATTAGGTAGGCTAAAGAAGGTAGAAGAGTGGCCTCAATGCTGAAATTCTCCAATGATAGTGTCAGGTGAACGATATGAACAGTTCTCTTTAAGTATGAAGGGCTTTTTGGTAACGGGTTCATGGCCGGATTTACATCCTTCATCTCCTCAACGAGCTTCCATATCTGCGAGAGCTCGTCGTTAACTATGACATCGATGACTTCCATAAGCCCCAAAACCTCTTCTTTAATATTGAAAGATATGCTTCCGCATGAACCCGCGATCTTCCAGATATTAAACCGAGTCGCAGCCAAGCAATGCTCATCAAAGTGACCGTAAAGACTCGGCTTGTGTACCCTCGCCAAGCTCAAAACCTTACCAGTATAACTTAACTCTGAGGTCACAAGATCTGCCCTTAACAAAGCACTACCAACCAATGAATCTTGTAGCTCTATTTTTTGATCCGAGATAAATAGCGAGGTTTGCATCCCGTAAGCTATCGATAAGCTCTTAAGATTCACTGTGTCCAGAGAGATCGATCCAGTATCCATGGTCCAAAGAAGATGGAAGCTTGATTTCTTTCTCCTGGCCGCGCCCGCAGCCCTTAGAAGAGACTCACCTGATGGTTGAGGTTTTGCGTCTCTCTCACGGCTCGCCATCGCTTTTGCCAATCCCTCTGCGGCACCCAAAATTTCCCAAGTTAGAGATAGCTCGATACTACGGCAATGGACTTGCACCATTACCGACGCTGATATGCTCGGGCCCAATTCCTCCGCCAAATGCCCGCCTGTATTGCTCTCTCCTGGGCTGCCTATCGAAACAGCAGTAGAAATATTGCGAATCGAGAGTTCGCACTGCATCGGGCCTGGATCAACGAGTAACTTTACCCCTGTTATCATGATTTGAGCTTTCGTAACACTCGGAATAATTATAGCACCATCCTCTTGAGTATCACTTCCGAATATAGCTCGAACCACGAAGCTGTGTTCTAGATTTACCAGTTCCCAACTCCGCCATCTTTCGAACGCTCCTACTACCTGTTGCCTTGCATCAAGAGGACAGTCTCCCATATTTCCAACGCATCGCCTGTCCACATCTTGCTTGTGGCCCATCGAAAGGGATTGATAAATATGGCGCATTCTAGACATAACCTTCCACGAATCGTGGACACGAACGTGGTCCAACGATGAACGAAGTACATACGAAGGGCGGGTTAGTGCAGGTGGATCATTCATTACTCTCGACTCAGGTCTAGCGCCCGCGATGGCTAGCCTATAAGCAAGATCCCGCATCCGGTCGCGCTCTTCAGAAAGAACTCCAAAGGCCCGCCCAATATCTTCGATAAGACGAACAGTCCGATCAATAGCGTCGTATAGGAACAGTGCCTGCTTGGTTTGTAGTGAGGATACCACGTTTTCAATTTGCAGAGACGCATTGGAGGCCTCGTGTGTGGAAGCCCAGAAAAGTAAATCCTCCACCAGAATACCTAGCGCTGGCTTCGTAAACAGGTCGGGAGACCCAGCCAATAGCTGCTTCAATGTCAACTCCAACCCACCCAAGAGAAGGTGGATCGAAAAAACCCGCTTTACTGGATTAATCCTTGGAGGGCTTGGGCTCCGTTCAGGAAATATCGTCTTCGACCTAGCCGCAACCGAGAAGCCCCTTAGCTCCAGATTAAAGGAGTCCTCATCTGGTCTCTCGTCATCAGAGTTCTGGATGCTGTTGGAAATCTGTTGAGGTATCGGATTGGCAAAGCAGAACTTGAATTGGGGGATTTTCAAGTAGACTTCGATTATATTCGAGTCGTTGGAAGGGCGGGCAAGGCCGGCAAGCTTCTCAATAACATCTTCTTGAATAATGTCTAGAATATCCTCTGGAGTCTGTTGTATATAATATTAGCTTATAAGCGAACCCGAAGGCACATGCAACTTACCTTTGCTTGTATGCAGTCCAAAAGCTGCCCCACAGCCTTGATAGCAACCGCCGTGCAATAACCCCTAATTCCAGGAGTAAACTCAACCAGAATACTTTTGTGAGCCGTTTTTTCATCAATAAATGTCTCAGCGGAAGCCGGTGAACCCCCTGCTTCATCATCTGTCACACTGTGCTCACTCCCAGCAGCAAATATCGGGATATTCTTTAAGTCAAGCTCTATAGCTTCCAACGGAAAGCTCGGCCGAGCGAACGGACTTGATAATCGAACTTTAAATGAAGGCTTCCGAATACTTCTGCTCGAATATGTTCGGGGGGTGGATGAGGGTTTAGGTGTTTGCGATCCCAATGTAGTCAACGTCGGTGTCCGAATGAAACTCCGCTTATCCGGCGCAAAAGAACGTGTGTCGGAGAAGGATTCTACTGCTGAATGGAATGATGGCGCATGCGAGCTCGCTGCTCCACGACTGCTTGCTGCCCGACCTGCAGACCTACGGAGAGAGTTAGAAAGAAGTATTTTCCTAAGGGACATACGAGGGAATCTCGTACCCTGTTGTGGCAAGAAACGAGTTTTTTCCTCTTGAACTCGTTGTAACCAGAGACGATTTTCCATAATCAATCGAGCTCCCCCCAAATATCCTGTATCTCTCATCATCCAATGCTTTTATGGGTAAGTGTTTGTCATAAGGAATTGGCCACAGAGCACATACCATGGATAGGCGTAGGCAGTCCAGGCAATGGAAGAGTAGGCTCTGTTTGGTCCATATCTTCATTATAGAGACTGCTCCCCCGACTTCCGGCATCCTCGAAATCATCGCTCAGAAGAAAATTCGCCCTCCCCGTTCTATAATCGCTATCTCTGACATGCATCATTTGAGAACTACGGTTCTTTGAAAACTCTTTCTTCCTTCCGAATATAGTCATCTTTAAGGAAGTCTCGAGGTACCCCCTCGTCTCTGCTTCGCCTGCATCCTGCCTAACATCAACACAGGCCATCGTCAGATCAGGGAGTGACAATGACATCCATTCGGAATGTTTTTCGCTCGCGAGATCATTCAAGACGAAAGCCAGTTCACCGCTGGTAATTCGGAATGCTAATGGGCCATCGTCTAGATGAAGCCAGATTCGCATGGCTTTGACGTTCAGTCTAACGAAGGTAACATCGTGGATAACCGCAACGTGTCCTAGCGGCACAGGAAGAGCGTTCTCGATATCTTCGAAAGCAAATACGAATGCTCTAAGTGCAGATACAGTTGTATGGAAGAATTCGGCAGTACATTCTCCCACAACTGAACCAATGCCTATATCCCAGTTACATATATAAGTGGGTTCAGTTGGCGGGAGTCCAAACAATCGATGACCATATATCGTAAGCCCATCGACGAATATTTGTGGAGTATGGGAGGAGCTCGTAACAGATGCGGATATTGGGCTAAGGTCCAGTTGAAGATCTGTAGGTATAAAATTGGTCAGTCAATCCGTAGACAGTAGATGAAGTCAAGATACAGACCCATGTAGTAATTAGTGAACCTCATGTCCATTCCCACAACCGCCACATTTAACTTAAGCCCTTCTTCAGCGCCATAGATCTTTTTCGGTAATACAACGGAACAATCCTTAGCGTCCACATTAAGAATCACGTCCAAATCGTTACTCTTTACAACCGCTCCGCCATCTGCAAGGGTAGGTGCTCCGCCCTCCTCCCGTTGCTTCTGCCATTCCTCAAGTGTCTTGAAGTGCAAGTTCTCTCCAAAATAATTCTCCCTAACAATCAGAAAGTATCGAATCAAGAACCCGAACAACTTTAACCTCAAACCTGCGCCTATAACGTCCAAGAGGAGAGTATCAACTAGACCTGGTTCAACAGTCGAGTAGAAATTATAGCTTCCCTTAAGCCTGAGTTCTTCAACACTCCCTAACTTCATCCCCGCCTCTGGCCCTAAGAAGCTATTCCAAGTATTCCAAACCGGCTGCCTCACCCCCAGTTCCACATTATTTCTCTGTCCGCTAGTGTCATCGAGCCAAACTTGGAACACCACCATACTATCATCCGGCCTGAACCTAGTCATATCCAGCACCACACTACCTCGTAATCCTCCGGCTCCCCGGAGTATTATAAATGTATTGTCTTCAAAATCGCTTGGGTTGTTAATGATATTCTGATCATTGACGTTCACGCAAACTTCATAAGAATCTTCGAACCTCAATCCAATCTCATAAACAAATGGTGTGAAGGTCGAATATTCCGTAGGTGGCCCAGAGGACCAGTCACCAATAAGATCAGTCAGTAATGTAATATGCTCCCGGAGAGCGAATAATTTGAGTCCCCGAGACAGAGCATCAAATCTCCATGTGTGTTTCGCATTCCACTTTAAAGGCCCGCTAAGATCACACGCAAGGGACTGATTGTCTGCTTTCCAAAAAAGGCCGTGGTTAACGCTCGACCTAACCTCCGGTGCTTTCAAGTCTAGGTTCAGTTTATTGGTCCATCCGTCTTTCCCAGGTACCATGGACATATTGTAGCTTATGGTGCTTTCTGGGCCAGCCTTTACTTCAATCCAACCAAATGGCCTTACTTCTCCATCGTTCATTCGGCGCCGGCACATCCTATCTTTGCTCTCCTCCCTAGTTGGAACCCTCAAGATCGTTGAGCTTGATAGTTCCACAAACAACCTAAACATTGTAGGGACGCGGTCTTGCCCCGGGATCAATCTCTTCGCCGGAGTGGAGGTTTTAAAAACCCTAGGGAAAAACATATTTTGCAGGAAAACCCTTTGCCGATCTGCCCAAGGTCCGTAGTGGATTGTACCTCCGTCAAATGCCAAGTCGATACCCCATGCGGGAGGTGAGTACTGAGAACTATTGATATCTTCGCCCAGCCCATCCTCTGATCCTGCAGTACCCGAAGTAGATGCCGTAGGCGGAGGTGGGACTGGCCCCGGCACATCCCAATAAAAGCTCAACCTCCCCGAGGGGCAGTCCACCAGAGTTGTTACCCTCGCATATTCCGCGGGTTCAAACTTCCACCTTCCTTCCTGCTGCGACTCGTCCAGATACCTGCTCAGACCCATCCACTTGTCCTGTACGGTTCCAATACCTCCACCCTGTTGCTTCCCTGCCTTAGATTCATGGTCTACTGAAGGTGTGAGTGATTCAGCAGAGTCGCTAAACAACGGCAATAGATCACGGAGTTTTTGCCGGCGGCTGCGTTGTGCATGTGGTGCCTTGTTTAAATCCTGACCGTCGTTTGAAAGGAGTCTGGAACCGCGTGAACCCAGTGATTCTTTGTAATCTTTGTTGGTTTTCAACTCAACTATAGGGTGTATGAACGAGAAGTTAAACAGTTGCTTATACTTATCGATAGGTTGCGACTGTGACAGTACATTATTAGCAAGGAAACTTACTCCTCATGCCGGCATTGAAGGTAGAGAGCTAAAGAGAGTTAAATGAAAGGTATATATGGCACTGTGTATGTATAATTTCTACAAAACTTCGATACTATTGAAACTCCATTGAAGCCATCACGAAAAGGACATTTTCACATACCACAGTAGCGTCAATGTATGCGTCAGCCTTCTCGAAATGAGCAACCAAAATGCTTGGCACGTTGTTATTCCCCATAACGATAGCTCCACGATTGATCTCAATTTTGACCGGCAGTGCCCGCAGCATTATGGTAAGCTTCTCCTCCTCCATTCCCGTGCCTTTCGCCAGTTTTTCCCCTGTATGGTCGTTATCTCCCATTGACGATCCTATGGAGGTACGTCTAGCTGATATGGACTCCGTTTGAGCTCTGGACCTCGACCCTTTTAGAGTCGAAGCATCCTCACCGTGAGATTCCGCTGTGCCAAACTGCCCCCCAAGATTCCCGTCATGATCCCCCCCGGAAGTACTCCCACCGTCCGGCCCCGCCCCCGCCTGCGCCATCTGCTCAATCACGTAGTCATACGCCGGACTTCGATTGTAGATGAACCATTCAATCCCCTTCAGTTCAACCAGAATTCTACATGGGTGCCCTTCGCTTTTTGAGCCCCCTCCCACCCCACTTTCGACAACATCCCGCCCCCTATTGCCAATTCCAATGTTAACATGGCGCACCCTCCGCAGCCAGTAACGCCAAGTAAGCTGTCCGCCGACAATTATGATAGTTTCGTTCGGGCCGTGATAGGTGACTCTCCCAAAAAAAATCCTCCCAGCAAGAAGTGAAATTTGTAGCGACTGTATGTCAATATAGTGCGGTAAGCCCTTCCACCTAAGGTAGATCCGGACAAGAAGCGAAAATATTTTAGAAAACGTGCGGTTGAAGTAGAAGAGAAAGAAAAGAGTGCTAGTAACCCGTTAGTCGACTCCTGACAAGAAAGAATGACCTTGGGGCTCCTACACAACGCCACAAACCAAAAGCTCAACTAGAAAGACCCTGCAAGCTAATCAGCAAAGTTGACATTGGACACGTAGAAAATGCGAATAGGGGGAAACAAACCAGTTGAACCTGGGGATTGGAGTTCCCATACCTCCAGCACCTGGTGGCTATGCCAAAAGGAAGCCGCAGAGAGCAGAACAGAACACAAGGTGAGGCTCTGGAGTTCTTTTTATCGAGCGAAGATTCCCCTGCATTGCGCGGTGATGCGGCGACCTTTGAGCTAACATATGTATAAACGTTGCCTCGCGTGGCCCGTGCGCTGAGAAAGGGCACGAATCACGTGGGATGGAATCTGGCACTGAGCACTTTGCTATCGGTATCGGAACCCTAGATCTTGGCCACTACGACCCAAAATTGCCCCGGACAAAAAATATCCTCCCAACCACAACCATTCCCAATCCACTCTACCATCTATCAATTTGTATAGCAATTCTCCAGAGATCCTTTGAAGTAACAAACAAACAAACAACTCTCAGACCGGGAACATTCATTTGAGAACGTCGAGATTCTGTATGGGGGAGGCGAATTGATAGTCTGACGGAAAACGCAAATACCGGTACGAGTAGTACTTTAAGAGTAGCCATACCATTCCTCCGGCCCTTCAGTACCCAATGCACCCAGGCTTGCGTTCCACCATCAGTGTATATGCTGCATTCAAGCACACCGGAAAGGCGTTATCGATAGAATCCGGTTGACGATACCGATCCAGCGTTTATCGGCTAAAATAAAATCGCTGCCACAGCCCCAGCTGTCTCGCGACCTTCTGCCAAAACAAAACAAAACAAAACAAACCACAATCCCAAAACATAACCCATAGATCAATAACTCAAGAGCTGACTATCCCTAGGGCGACCTGAAACAGGTTTCCACGCACGCTATGTCTGCTCCTATTTGAATGCAGAGAATTTAAGCTGACCTAAAACCTTTAACCTGAACGGACAGGGATATTTGGCTGGTTAACCTTAAATAACTGTTCAATCACTTCTTGCCCGACTCTGTATAAACTGTACTGTTCTGGTAACTGGCCACCCAAGCACTAAAAAGACAGGAAAATCCTATCTCCTACAATTCGGCTATCCACCAGTTAATTTGCATATTAACTATGCTTATTGGCAACTTTCCCAGCAAATAACTGTGATAATATTATGACATTAGGTTGGCTTGGCCCAAACTTTAAAACTCACAATGTCACCGAAGAGGGTTTTTCGTGGAGATGTAAAATATAAGCTCGGTTACCCTATGCTTAATCGATATGACATCACCAAAAAAGCCCGCACTTGATGTATCATATCATATGGGTGCTGCCTCCCGCATCCCTCCCAAGGCCCCGACTGTCACCATACAACACTCACAACACTGATGCGGGTACCGGTAGTTTACTTGGGTTTCACAAGCACCGCATTTCTGAGACCATCACCAGCATCACTTGAAAGCTTCGCAACGGGTACTGTAGGTTGGTCAAGAAAATCTCATGAGGACAGGGTCAGGGCTAATTCCCTTTGTGGTGCCGGTTCTGGTTGCCTACCGTACTGGTATTTGGTTCCGAGAAGCGGGTGACGTTTGAGGCTTATGAGTGGTACCCAAACTACCTTGTATACGGTGTAATTCATCACTAATTGCACGCATCTAAAAAACGCGCCGACTCGTAACTGCTCCCCAAGTCCCCACCCAACCCTGGATATAGAATGCACGAGACCTCCTCACTATGATCATCTCCACTTCTAGATAACGGAATAACTCCTTCAAAACGCCACCCCCTCCTGTACCGACACCCGATATTCTTCTGGAGTTACTTTCAGGAGCTATCATCAACCTCAAACCACTGCCAGCATGCATGCTGGAACAGAAGGCCTCGATCCCGGGGGAAGTGGGACCTCGAAACTAAGTACCGTGACCTTATCCTCGCAAGAAGGTAGACCACTCCGTAGACGAGCTAACAATGATTTCCGGTAAATAGGTCGAGCTGCGATTACTGTTGCCGGTGTAGCTTCTCTTGTAGCTACATTGTTATCTTGCTTGTAACTCCCTCAAGACCCTTAAAACGGTTTCAGACGAGACTAATCATTCTGCCCACTATCTGCCTTGGATAGCTCAATATGGCTTCAGCTGTATAGTAGCCATTCTTCTACTATGTCTACTCCCTAGCTAATCACTATTTCATAGGAAAAACTACCGGAAACCCCTGCTACAGCGTTACGTCGTACGCATTCTTCTCATGGTCCCAATCTACGCCATATCCTCATGGGTATCACTTATTTCGCTCAAGGCCGCTTTCTTTGTTGACCCCATCCGCGACATATATGAAGCTTTTACGATTTATACCTTCTTCCAGCTCCTCATCAATTTCTTGGGCGGTGAGCGATCGCTAATCATCATGATGCATGGGCGGGCACCAAAGGAGCATCTTTGGCCCATGAACTATATCTTGCCAAAAGTCGATTTCAGTGACCCACATACCTTTCTGGCAGTGAAGCGAGGTATTTTGCAGTATGCCTGGATGAAGCCTGTCCTTGCACTCGCCTCCATCATCATGAAGGCGACAGGGACATATCAGGAGGGCTACGTAGGCCTCAAAAGCGGTTACTTTTGGAGTGGAATTATTTACAATCTGTCCGTTACTCTCAGTCTCTACTCGTTGGGCATGTTCTGGGCATGTATGTCTCGGGATTTACAACCATTTAGGCCGGTTCCTAAGGTAAAAACTTTCTTAGCCCATGGACTATGATGCTCACCGATTGCTTAAACTTCTACTCCAATTAGTTCCTTTGTATAAAGCTCATTATCTTTGCCTCTTATTGGCAAGGATTCTTTTTATCGATCCTCGTATGGTTAGGGGTGATTCATGATGTTGGATACTACACTCCTGACAATATTGCCCGTGCAATCCAAGATATCTTGATATGTTTTGAACTCCCAGGGTTTGCTATAGCCCACTGGTATGCGTTTTCATGGAAAGACTACGCGGATCACACCATCTCGGCTGCTAGGCTCACTGTTTACTTTGCTTTCCGTGATGCATTTGGCATTCGTGATCTCATCGAAGACTCGAAAGCCACTTTTGGTGGTGAAGGGTATGAATACCGCCTCTTTGACCCTGGTGAAAATGTACTGGCGCATCCAGAATCCGGTGCAAGAGTGGCAAGAATGATGGACGGTCTCAGGTATGAAAGAGGCGGCAAGGGCAAGTATTGGATCCCTAAACCCACAGCCAGAACTGGTTTGCTTGGTGCCCCTGGCCCGAGCGACCGTGCGAGGGTTATCAGTGCCCGGGAGGCAGAGCGAGGGGATAATAGGAAATGGAGAGGAGGAGACTATGGTGCACTCCAAGAAACAGAGATTGATGAGGATGATGAGAAACTCTATGATGTTGCGAGGAAACTAGAATACGGCGACTATAACGTACATATTAATCCCTACCCCCATGCTCCATGCCCACGTCACTAAAAACCCGGCTCATTTAGTATCCAGTAATCACTGCACACGAGCCATGGAGAAACCATCGGTGCCGTTATGCGCCTTACTCTTCTGGACCATCTGTCACAACGACTTCAACGAACCAATCTATACTACGGCCGAAATTGAACACCAGAAACTCGAACCACCGCTCTGGGAAAGGGAAAGGGGTTGACTCTTCACCAAAAGCCCCTTTGTTGAACTGTAATAGATCAGCGTCATCCTCTTCCACAACCTTTTCCGATAGAAGCGGGCTAGTAGATCTAGTAGTAGAAGACACAGAGGCTGAAGAAATTGAAAGAGTAAGGGCGAGGAAAGAGGGAGGTCCAGGCTGGAATGAAACCGAGCAGAAAAGATATGTTAGAGTCTACCCAGACGAACATATGGGCGAGGAGATAAGAGAGGGCTTTACCCCCCATAATACGTCAATGACTGGCCTAGCAAGAGGTGATAAAAGGAGGGACACGTTTGAGATTGGAGACGACGGAGACGAGGAGCCTGAGGCGGGAGCCGGCGCGAGAGAGGACAGGGGTTCCAGAGCTGAAATGCTAGATGAAGGGCAGGGCGTATGGAGAGATAGTAATACAGGTGAGGATGCTGTGTCCCCGAGTTACGGGAGCATGCGAGAGGAGAGAAATATATGGGGATGCCCTGACTGAGGCGAAAGTTGGATGGGTATTTATCTCGCTTAGTCTACTAGATAAGCTTTCTTTTTCTTTTCTTCTTTCCTCTTTCCGTTCCCGGTTGCTTCTTGAGGAGTTTAGTTTCCCGTTTTTCAGTCTCGCTGGCCTCTCAGAAATATCTTGCGTCATCGTTACTTCTATTTGGTTTCTCTTTCCTCAGTAACTTAGTTGGGGTCCGAGCATTGGTCTGGTCTAGTTTGGTGTGATGGTTAGGGCACTGTATGTTAGTCCGGGTCGGGGGATCTTGGTTCTGTAGGCGTGCATCATGGTTTCAGCATCACACCAGTTCACGTTTCTTTTCTTGGAAGTCGTTCATGTAAACCAATGCCAGATGTGTAGACAGTGAATAGGTATCCGTAGCTAAGCTAATGCAAACGGCAACCTCGTCCTTAGCCCATTTGTTGCTGAAGGCCGAGTGATCGCCTGTGATTATCGGGCCTTCCTGCAATCGGACTCCATGGGAATCTCACGACAATTGGAACGAAGTTATTGTACCACCCAGAACCTTGCAGCCATAGCCACTGAGTATAATAATACATGCCGCTCCATGACAATGAAAGCACACAGAAGACTCGCTGCCAAAACTTTGATCTAGAATGACGATAAACAGGAACTAAAACAAGAGGTATCATAGAACGGCTAAAGTATGTAAATGATGACTGCCTTCGAGGAATATGCGAGCGAAGGAAGGAAAGGAAGAGGGAAATGAAATGAAAGGATGAGAAAATCGCTGAAAACGAAGAAATATGAGTAAAGAAAGAAAGAAAGAAAGAAAGAGAACTGCACCATGCACATTTGTCGGTTTTTGTGGATTTTTTTTGGGGGGGGGGATAGAAAGGCCTGGGTTGGAGAAAATCACTACCATAAACGAAATGAATATGTATATAAGAGGCTCAAGTCATCTCCATATCCCCTTCACTAGCACCTACGCCCCCGTCTGAGAATGGTGCGTGGCATTGAGCTTTATGTGAGTCTGTGTCTTCGTGCTCTTCTTCGCAATCCTCCAATCTTCTCTTGTTCACGCCCCTAGACAGGCTAATGCCGCGAGTGTTCCCAGCACCGTTACCAGCCTCAACATACCCTGTTCCATTCTGACGCGCAGCCTGTCTCCTGGCCATCCATATCGGCTCGTAACTACTAAGCAACCACTTCATAGGATCATCAAAGCAAACACAAAATCTACGACTTTGAACCATCTGTATTGCCTGGACCGCTGAGCCGCCAAGGTGCTGCATGACATATGCAGCGGCAACAGAAGCCGACCTCTCGTTTCCGCTCTCGCAGAATAGTAGCGTCCTGCCCCCCTGCGGCAACGGCTGCCCAGGGTGCTCGGTAGGGTAGCGTTTCTGGAAGGCGTACAGGTCTCCCCCACTGAGAGGGAGCGTGAGTGCCTGCCTAGCGTGCGACGGTAGCCCCTGCAAATAGTGCTCGTCGATGATGTCGGTCGCGTGCTGGAATTGTGCGATGAGCTCCTGGTTGCCGGAGACGTCGATAGACTCGTAGCGGATCCCAGGGAGCTGGTTTGCCAAGAGCTTAGCCTTTGCCGTCATTGATGAGCGGACGGCGAGGAGGAGGGTGATATTCTGCTCTGCGATAAAGGTGGTGTTTCTCGCGGCCGAGAGCGGACCCAGCCAGAGGTGTGGTAGGATCTGCTGCGCTTCACGACGCGACTCGTACCTCCAGTCTTGAAGCGTCGTTTGTGTCATCAGGGACCCCGGTGGGGCAATCATGTGATCGCTGTCGCCATTGCTGCTATCGAGCCGGGGTCCATTGGGAGTGCCACTATTGCAGTTATGGGATCTGAGGTGCTCGAAGCTCCGGACCTCTGCGTGCAAGGTTGGTGGGGGAATTAGGATGCGGGGGGGTGCGGGGAGACCGGCTGTGTAGACGTTCGTAGGTTGGGCTGTGGAACCGGAAGACGGGTATTGCTGTTGTGGGGAAGGCATTACCACTACCATGGCTTTCCTTTGGTTTCTTTCTTACACTCCGAGAGCAGCCTCAAGGAGAGGAATTGAACAATGCGAGGAGTAGAATCGAGCGTTGGACTCGGATTAAGTTTCTGAGCCAAGCGGAGCCAAGTTAATCTGTGGGGGGAGAGGGGAGAAAGAGGTATTGTTAGCCGGGGGAAAAGGAATCCGAAGAAAGAAAGAAGGCAGCAGCGGGATTCGCCGGAAGGATGAAGTGTGTAAGAAGAGTGATTACTTGCCGATGCAGAGATAAGTTTTTTCCCCTCTTTTCTTCCCGATCGATCGATCACGGCGGGGGGTGTTTGTGAGTGAATAGAGAGCTCTCGGGGTAATGCGAAGAGGGGAGGGAGTGGGGGAAATCGAAGGCAAAGTGGGATTCCTCGAAGCTTTCCCCGTTGAGGCGGTGGTGAGGTTTGAGAGAAGTTAGATCTGCTCACTCGAGAACGTTGGGTCTTGGCGTTTTTTTTGGAAGCTCAGGGGTTGTTTGGTGCGGCTTAAACATGCAACTACAGGGGTCTACACTTTACCTCGACTTCAAATGCCCTTTGGCCTTAGTATTCTGCCGAGACTCTCCTCGTATGTGTAATATAATATAGCTCTCATTTCATGGGAGTTTTTGTGCGGGGCTCGGATGGCCATTTGCGAGAGGATAGAAAGTTCTTCTAGTGAGAATAAGTGCTCTCAAGTCTTTACCGTAGAACGAGCATGCCAATGTTTTGGTTCGGATGGTAACTCAAGAACTCATTCACCAGGGTTTGCGCAGGTATAACCATCTAATTCATTGGTATTAGCCAGAGCGCAGGTATATGGAAATTACGACTCGATCATCCGAGCTGCTTCTAAGAAACCTTACTCTGATGTCAATTATGTTATCTTAACACTGCGATCGAGTGCTAGGGCGCCCAACTATCCGCTCAATATATGCGAATAGATGTAACTCTCTTTAAACTGTTTGGTGCTTGCTTGAGAACTGCAGATTGCCATTACCGCATTGATACATAGAGTGTGGTGAGTGCGCCTGAGGGCTTTATAGTGAAATGTGAGATTCCAAGTCCTTATACCTGGTCCACAATAAATTCTAAGCTGGTTGGGAAAAACTAAGCTTCGATTGGCCCTCAGAGGTTGGGGTATCACTTTTTCGGTAGTTAGTTTTATGGATGTTCAGCCATGGGAGTAGGAGATACCACACGAAGTGGAGAGACGAGAAACGAGAGGATGTGCGTACGTACATGACGAACCCAATCACCGACGGACACCTGCATAAGTAGACACTGTAACTCATGTCGCAATACTTTGATACCCTAGCACCTCTAGCTTTCATTGGACCGGGGGGAGATGATGAATCATTCAACGCCAAAAAAGGAGATCTAGAAATCCCAAACGAGGTTCAACACTAGGAAGATGGGATTCAGAAAAGCGATATCGGCAGGCCTTATTGATGATGGTAGGTTCCCCCTTCTTTGAGCTAAATCCGTAAGTTTGACTCTTAGGAACTCTAAAGTCTGGCTCTAGGCAAAGTTCACATGCGAAGTGCTTCGCTTCCGACCTACTTCCTAGTCTGATAGGCTACGCCTTGAGAAGGTCAGTATCCTCAAAGGCCTCGGGGCTCTGGCGGCCCCGCTGAAGGGCTACCAAGAAAAAACCGAACCGGGGGCTAACTTATCTGTTTCCCCGGAATACCGTAGGGACTGTGGGAGTCTGCCGATAAGCAGGGGTGGCCGGGAACTAGCAAATATGAGGAACTGTAGGCAGCTTGCTAGTTGGCGGGCTCCCAAAATATGCCGGTATGTATGATACGATACATGCCAACGAAAGGAAGGCACTAGTGTGCGGGAGTAGGGTTTGGGATATTCAACTTCTTTCCTATAGTTTCTACTCCTCACGAGCAATGTGTCAAGTCAGATTGAATTAAAAGTACGCCTTTTGCTTTCCAATATGATTGGAGCAATGCTGGTAGTACCGCAAATACTAAATTTATAGCTTAATGAATAGCGCCATATCATCCTTAGCGGACACCTACTAGCTACTCCAGGTAAAGGTGAGTAATGAGAGTAGAGGGGGTATACCAAGCTTGTTTTCCATGCCCCTCATTAGTCATTGGTCTTGCGATCAGTTTGATAGCATAGAACATACTGTACCACCAGGTAAGCCAAAGGGGATACCCTATAGGAAGTACTTATCTAGCACAAGAATCTTCTAGTACAAGCCGCATTGGCGCCGCTGAATGGCCAACACCCCAATATTGCCTGTCGCGATACCAGCAGGAAATAGCATCCCTAGAGGGCTTTCTGCAAGCCTACACAGCTAAGGAAACAAAAGAAACAGCAAAAAGACACCAATGGGAGTCAGAGTACTGGACCCGCTAAAGAATAAAGAAAGTGGCGGACTAAACAACCGAGGGGAGACGCTAGCTAACGACAGACTAGGAGGCATGTCGCTGAGTAGGTGTGACAAGTCCGGAAATACAACGAACCACAGAAAAACACTATTTAGGAATACGGCAACCGTCTTGTGCTAAGCGGCAGAGTGGCTGAAACGGACAACAAACCAAAGTCACCAAATACCCTCATCCTATGCCTACAGGTATAGGATGTGAATACAACCATTAACCTCTGTGTACATACCTAAGTGCTCGAGCACTGCACACCTCACTCACTCACACGCCATATAACTGTCTATCTCCTACCCCACGCCCTACCGGAATAGGAGATCCAACAAAAACAACGAGCACAGAGCTCTTCTCTAATCACGACAACTTGAAACAAAACACCACATACCCCAATTCATCCCTCTCACTCGAAAAGAATCATGGTATCATAGCCCCGCACTTTTCTAGCTATGTCGATCGAGTGATATCAAAAGCATTGCAGGTCAAGTTATGATGCAGATCTTTTCCATTTACAGGAGCACTAAACCTAATATGAGAGTAACTCTACCAGTCCTACCCTATGGGATATCTGCTGCCGTACCGGCTGAAGCACTAGATGCAATGTAGACAGCAGGGAGCTAATGCCAGAATTGGGCCCGCGTGCGCGAGCTGGTGAGGCCCGTCGGCTCGAGGCGACCATAACTTCTCAACCTAGGCCTAGTCTAGATCAAGGAGTCCGAGTGATATGCGAAGACTTTGAGAGTTAGATGGCAGCGGATGGTATAGAGAGTTATCATACCGACCGATGGTGGGTGGAATTTTCTCAATGTGTTCACGAAAGGCTACCCATTAATGCTACCAAGCAGGTTTCACGCTTTCAGATTGAATCTAGTATCGCACTCCCATCTCCGTTCAATGGCTGGTCGATTTGTGGCACATTCGCTGTCCAAGAGCAAGGTATTGGAGCCATGCAAGGAAAAAAGATGAATGAATGCAAAGAAAAAAGTAAGAAACCCCATAGAGAGGGTCTTGCGTCCATTTATTTGACAACGACGGCCACTAGGAAATGAAAGACCTAGCCTATTGTAACAGGAAACGAATAACTAATTGGAAAAGAAACATAGGAAAACCCAGTTAAAGAAATACCAACCCTCATATCGTCGTTGAGATTTTTTTCCTTTTCTCTTTTTGGTTCACTTAAAGCTTGTCGTAATAGTTCTCAATGCCGGGAACCTGTTCATGAAAAAAGTTAGCTTATATTGCTAATTTGGATGTTATACAGGTGGTTAGTTTTACCTCAGTTTTAATACCCTTGCGTTTACGCATTTCCTGGACAATCTGACCAGGTTTGGTGGTGGCGTCAAGAGCCGAACCACCGGGGAGGACGGCCCAATGATCAAACACGGACTGGGGGAAGGCTTGCCCGCCGGTGTGCGAACGAAGATCGGCGGTGAAACCAAAGGACTCGTTGACAGGCAAATAGGCCTTGACGTTGAATAGAGGAGTGCCAGGGCGCTGCTCTTCAGAGAAAACGTGACCTCTTCTTCGGGTCAACACACCGTAGATACCACCCATAGCCTGCTCAGGAACCTGGATCTCGACAAGATAGATGGGTTCCAAAAGGCCGGGCTCAGCGAGCAGCGTAGCGGCGTACAAGACACGACGAGCAGTCGGGATAATCTGTCCACCACCGCGGTGAATAGCATCGGCGTGCAGGGTAACATCGAGCACGTTGAAACGGACGCTTCGCATAGGCTCCTCGGCAATAGGGCCCTCACGAGTAGCCCACTGGAACCCAGAAACGACGGAATCCTTGATTTCGTTGAGATATTGCACGGCCTTGGTCATGTCAACGAGGAGATTGGCACCATTGGTATCAGGACCGAAACACCAAATCTTACGGGCATCAGTAACATCCCATCCGTGCTCGTCGGCAAGAAGTCTCGCACGGGCCTTGGGGTCGTCGCGGGGGCCAATTTTCCCGGCCTCGATATCCTTAGAAACTTCCTCGGCAAGCGGGGTAGCAGAAACGTAAAGACGGTTGTGCTTGTTGGGTGACTTCGACAAGGCGGTCATGCTCGAACTGCCGGCAACAGTCTCACGGTAGGAGACGACCGGAGGGGAAATCTTCAATGGGACACCTGCATGATCTTCCTCAAGATCCTTCAAGCAAATCTCCAAATGCAATTCACCAGCGCCGGCAACGATGTGCTCACCGGACTCAGAGATAGAAGTTAAGACACAAGGATCGGACTTGGAGAGGCGCTTAAGACCTTCGACCAACTTGGGCAAGTCGTTGGCGTTCTTGACTTCGACGGCAACCCGGACGACAGGGGATACGGAGAACTTCATAACCTTCAAGTTGTGGGCAGTCTCAGAAGTGGTGAGGGTACCAGACTTCAGCAAGAACTGATCAACACCAACCAAACCGACAATGTTGCCGGCTGGGACGTCCTCAATAGGCTCAATGTAACGACCCATCATGAGAATTGTGCGCTGAATGGCCTTAATGAACAAGTCCTCCTTGCGGCCAGGCGTGTAATTAGGACCTTGAATGCGGACCTTAAGACCGGACTTGACGGTACCAGCGAAGACACGACCGAAGGCGTAGAAACGGCCCTTGTCGGAGGTGGGTACCATCTTAGAGACATACAACATGAGCGGGGCCTTGGGGTCACAGTCTCGGATACCAATGCAAGCCTCATCATCAGAAGGACCTTCGTACAGAGTCTCGGCACGGTACTTCTGGGCGGTAACGGGAGAAGGCAAGTGCATGACAATCATCTCCATCAGTGCATCAGCGGCAGGCAAGAACTTCCTCATGATGACCTTGAGTTGAGCCTTCCCCTCGAGATCCTTTTCTTCAGACTTAAGGGTAATCTCGAGCTTCTCAAGTAGTTTTGGGATCTCTTCCTTCTTGAAGTTCATGACGGCGGCGAAAATTCGGAAAATAGGGTCAAGAATAAACTGGTTGAAGGCACGTTCTAAAGGCTTGCCTTCGTACATTTCGGTCTTAGTCCATTTCTTTGTCTTTGGGTTGAAAAAGTTGTCACCCTGAATATTAAATTAGCATTATGAGATAGTTTTATTGAAGCCATAATTGAACATACCCATAAACGCTCCATCATCTTGCCCTTGTCAACACCAAACTTCTTGGCATAGCGTCCGGCGAATTGGCGGACAGTGAAAGCCCAACCGTGAAGACCTGAACCAAAAGCAACAGTTCCCTTATAAGGATAAACTTGGACATCACCAAGAACTTTGTCAAAGTAAGTGGCGATAATGACGTTTACGGACTCTATTGTTCGGGAGAAAGACTGGTACAAGTCCTCCTTCGATACCTGCAGTTCCAAAAGAGCACGGTCGACCTTGTTGATTATACAGACGGGCTTGATACGCTCGGAAAGGGCTTGGCGCAGTACGGTCTCTGTCTGGACACAAACGCCTTCGACACAATCGACGACGACGAGAGCCCCATCAGTGACGCGGAGGGCAGCCGTTACTTCAGAGGAGAAATCGACGTGACCGGGGGAATCAATCAAGTTAATCAAAAAATGGCTTCCCTCAGTCTTCTGGGTAATGTCCTTGCAATCCTCTTCAGAGAGTTGGGCGTATAGAGAGATAGCAGTAGACTTGATTGTAATACAACGGTCCTGCTCGTCCTGACGAGTGTCGGTAAACCGCTGCTCACCGGCTTTCGCGGCAGAAATAATACCTGCCCGCTGGACGAGAGAGTCCGTCAAGGTAGATTTTCCGTGGTCCACTATATTATCATTAGATTTCACACACTTGTCTCTTCAGCTTTAGGGGCAGTTTCGTACCGTGGGCAATGACGGACATGTTACGGACGTTTGTAACATGGTCCATCAACTCACGGATCTAATTAGTGAAAGTTAACATCCTATGAATTGGTCCTTGATATCACTAAATTGAATTAGGATGAGTTGATATACCTGTTCGACGGTAAAGCTGGAAAAAAAAACACAGAATGTTAGCCAACAATCATCTCATCCAGTCGCGAGTTAGATGCCGGGGAAAAGGCGTCCAATTAACTCACTTGACCATTGTGTCTGTTTTTTCTTTCTAAAAAAGACAAGTAAAAAACTTTGTTCAAGGGAATTAAAGAAAGCTCGCAGAGGTCGACTTAGGCAGAGCAAGTCGTCCAATCGAGCGGATGGTTGATGGAGAGAAGAGTGTAAAGACCAAGGGATGGGAAGAGATGCAAAAAAGTGAGGGGTTGTGGACGGTTTGTGTGGTGAGGGGTCAGACTTGTTTTAAATAACTATGGTGGCGGATAATTGGCTACGGTCTTCAAAGGAAAAACGGTCGGATAGTCTTGGCATACTGACAAATTCGCTTTTCCCAACTTTCTAGCTCCGGCCAACCGCCGTCGCACGAAGAGTGACTGCTCTTTTGGAACCCATCTACCTCCAGTGTATCATATAGATTGATAAGTATTGAACTGGGACATATTTCTTCATGGAAGTGACTATGATAAGTCGGGTCGGATCATTCCACTCGAATCGGGCTCTGAGCTAGCCGAGCAAACAAGAGCGAAAATGCCTGGAAAAGAAAAAGGCTTGCATGGTGCTTGCATTGTGGCATCGAATATGGGAGCGAGAAACCGGGGAGCTAAATTCCAGTCAAGACATGTATACAAAAAGACCGTTGATAGCTTTAGTCTCGGATTTTCATCACCGCCATTATCGTGATAAGTTACTTGATACATTACTGTGCTCACCACCTTATCGGAGTCAAAAAGGGGCCAAAGCTAATCAGCTTGCGGAGGCTGTTATATATGACTCTTCAAGTGAAACTAGGCAAGGTGAGTGAATATCGCGGTCACCTTTTTGCACCTGATTTAGTGCATCCTAGAACAACACTACCGGTATTTGCTCATCTCGACCTTCCACCCTGAGAGAGGCTATCTACAGCAAGCTAAGGCCCACTCACAGCATGCAGGGGCAGCTAGTAGAAATAGGCTGACCCAAGGAAAGGGCTCAGCAATTAAACAGCAAAGCAAACTGAAGTCCATGGTCCCTACCCAAATAATTTTCCTTGCTCCCCGCATCGTGAAATCTCTCTGTGGCTCAGGATTACTAGTACGAAAGCACTTGCGGTTTCAAATCAATGTTATATAGGATATAGAGTGGCGATTGCAAATTATGCAATTAAGGTGTGAGCCACCTCTAACCCTCCGACCTTCCATATACGGCATAAAAATAGGTGGAATACAATTGAGCACTAAAACTGTCCTCGACTCTACCTCCTTCAATAGCCCAAACACGGCGGTTCTGTGGAAGGTTGCCATACCCTTGAATCATGTATTATCACTCGTAACACCATCCCCCGCTGGTGTTGAAAAATATGAAATAGTCGAGCTCTATACCGGAAACTTGGGAGAGTGAGAGATGCTTGAGAACTGCATTCTATCTGAGGAAGCCGAATGACCGACTATTTATCCAGCGAAACAAGAACATAATTCCAGAAATCTGAGGTGACAATATGGAAGACAAACCATAACAGATGAGAACAAAATTGCGTATATGATTAATTGATCGAGTAATGAAATGGAAGAAAAATACAGGATGAGTTGAACTCGGACAGTATTGAAGCAGAACTAAGGAATACTGACCAGTGTTGCCGCACCCGAAGACTTAGAAAGTGCATATCCGAATGTATAATTTCAACAATTGGAATCAAAAATAAATGGCGAATAGCCTGAGGAAGTGCTAACCACAGCATCACACGCAGTGATACAAAAGATGTTCTAAAAGCAAGTAGTCAGCTGTCCGAGCCAATAGGTGGTTAACATAATGGGAAGACTTGTTAAACACAAGTTGTCAAAATCATGCGTAGTCCCTTGCTCAGAGTTTGTGTGCGAATGGCGGTATCTAGCTGACCTCGCCTGTTGTGTAAGCCGAGCAGCACCACATTTATACCCCTACCCATTAAAAAAAGCAAGGTCCATTTTTTTCCATCAAGGAATTGAAAACCCTGCTGGCTCTGATGCAGTTTGATACCAATATCCTGGCTACATTACTGATTTAAGCAGTTGTGGGAGGGCATAAACGACACAGAGGTCCCTTGTTTGGCCAGCAACGAGAGCTATAATCCAGTTGGGCGCCCTACTGAAGACATTATTTGTATCTCTCATGCCCCAGGGCATATGCCGAGTATAAGTATGAGGTGGATGAAACCGCCCCTCCAAAGTGGATATATATATACACCTGATGGGTGTGTACCAATCACAGTCGAGTATCTTATAACTTTAGGGTATTTAGGGTCAAGACACGGGAAATTACCAAAATCTCCTGCCCACAAGTTCTCCTTGTCTAGCCTAGACATTTCAAACCCCTTATATTGAAACTCACATCATTTCCTAAGTTAAATATGGTCAAAGTAATAAGACGTGTCACTACCCTGCCATCCTTCCATACTCCTCAAGAGCTAGTGAGGCCTTTTCTCTGGTTCCTAAAACAAGTTTCCCACATGGCATTCTCCTCCCCAGCCAAAATCACTACTGCTCTTTAACTGCTGACCATGGGCCCAAAAGCCCAGTGTATATATGCTACCAGAATCTGAGATACAGATCCTCCATTCCTTGGAGCTCTGTGCATAACCAAAACCTACTCTGACACCACGCCAACTTCAGCTGAATACCAAAAGGTTGGCTAGATGTATCGCTCTAAGTATAAGACCCCATGGTGTACAAGGTACATATAGAACCCGAACACTTCAAGTTGACTCCAATTTTTGTATGGGCGGTCAGATATGCACAGGTAATTTACCATAAAAAAGGGTTATCCCTGTCCTTTCATCTACCAAAGAATAGTTACATCGGGGATACTAGCTATGGAATTCGGGAAACATTTGTCGTCTGACAAAGAAAGTGAGTGTTTCGGAGGTAGAGCATAGATATACACCGGAAACCCCCCGTTCCTCATTCTATCGATACCATGAGAGAGTACTATGATTGGATAACGAAGTCCTTTTTTACTAAATATAAAGCATCAAGTGCCTGAGCTGTCTATTTTCTGAAGAAGCAGTTAAAAGATCAAGAAGAAAAAGTATTATCGGCCAGTTCCTATGGTCTAATGGCTTAGGAGACTGGTCGGCTAATTTGAAACAGGGACCATCATGAGTTCGAATCCGGGGGCTAGTGGAGTAGTCGAGCATTAAAAAAAATGCTCGGTGAACCACTTTTTTGCTGGGAGGCAGGTCTAGGGTTGGTAATGAAAATGCCCTTGGGTCAATTCCCGCCAAATGTTGCGGTGGGACTGCTAGCTAGTGTTCGGGTACTATATGCCGGTAACTTGTAACTATTATACTATCAATAAAATATAAGGAGATACTTTAAGACGTTTGTCACTTTAAAGCCTTCTGAGTGGCCGAGAGCTTGATTTGCTTTTTTGAGGGTTAGGTATTGGCCAAATCCCAGGGTCCTGATTGGTTGAGATATTAACAAGTATCATAGGTCAAAAGTGATATCACATTTTGGGAAGGGGTAATGATATCATAGATGGTGTGAATATGGTTGTTTAATACATTGAATCAAGGTCAATAATATCATATATAACTTGAATATCATACTAAGATATCTTGAATAGAAGTTCATCATATAATAGAAGACTCAGATATAATAGTATGATATGATACATTGAATAGGGATTAATTATATTTTAGATTATGATGACTCAGATATGATAATACATCAGCAAAAATATTACCCTGCGTTCTGTGCGTTCTGTGCGTCTGACACCCCTGACGCCAGACTATATCTTTCTGAGATGAGTGAAGGGTTCCCCCTTTACTTCTTTTTGACCTTGGTCACCCGGGTTACAATAGATTTCATTCTGTCAAACTATTATATTTACTACAAGAAGACCTCTATTGTTCTGATAAACAGGCAAATTCACATCCAAGCCTGAGCCCGCCGGCCTCCCCGCGCGCGAGCCACCCCCCTCCCCCAGCTGGGCTCCCCCCTTCCTGAAACCATATAGCTCCATGGGGAATTGGCGCCTCAGGATGTACCTTATACCTCTGTGTAGCTGGCGTCGAGCCCGACAATCCCCGGCAATCAAATCCAGGATCGGCCTACCAGTTGTGGAGGAATCTGACATCGAGTTCTGAGATTGCCAGCACACCTCACCATTTAGCCCTGTAACATCATGAATAAAGGTTGTGGAGGGATGGTACTTATACCGTTGCGTAGCTGGGATCGAGCCTGACAATCTCCCTCAATCAGATTAAGGATTAATCCAACGGTCATAAAGGAATCGGCCATCGAATTCTGGGATCACCAGGATACCTATAAAGGCAACTCCCACAAGGGTCAGCGATTTCATGGGTTCTGATGCGACAGAGACGTCTCTTATACCACTGGGTAGCTTGCGTCAAGCCCAACAATCCCCCGTAATCAGATCCAGGATTGGCCCAGCGGCTGTGGAGGAATCTGACATCGAGTTCCTAGATCGCCAGTACCCCTCACCATTTAGCCCTGTAATATCGTAAATAAAAGTCGCGGAGAGATGGACCTTATACCGTTGCATAGCTGGCATCAGGCCTGACAGTCTCCCGCAATCAGATTCAGGATTGGTCCAACGGTCATGGAGTAATCTGCCATCGAGTTCTGGAATCGCCAGGGTACCTCTAAAGGCAACTCCTACAAGGGTCAGCGATTTCATGGGTTTTGATGCGACAGAGCCGTCCTTTGTACCGCTGCTAGCTGGCATCAAGCCCAACAACCTCCCGCAATCAGATCCAGGATCGGCTTCGCGGTTGTGGAGGTATCTGCTATCGAGTTCAGTGATCGCCAGCACTCCTCATCATTCAGCCCTGTAACTTCATGAATAAGAGCCCTCTGGAGATGAACCTTATACCGGTATATAGCTGGCATCGAGCCCAGTCACCTTCAGGTGTCAGATTCAGGATTGATTCTGTAGCTATAGTGGAGTGTTGCAGCTGTGATCTAGGAATGTGGATGTTGACTCAGAGGGTTGTAATGAAAGAGTGTTGTGTCGCGTCCAGTTTGTGGCTAAGTGCCAAGAAACCACCAGGCTCTATCGTCGAGTGTCATCGCTATTACTCGCTTTCAGACTAGAGTGAGCTGGCATTTTCGCTTCCTCAAAGATGAAGTTCTGAACATAGAATGCTGAGTCTGACTCTGAGTCTTTAGTACAGCAAATTAAGATTAAGTGTACAATAGCTTTCTCACCTAGTGCCAGTACTAACCATATTTTCTCTGCCAAGAAATACACCTTCCTCACCTCAGGACTGTGCCTCTGAGAAGGCTGGAAGGATACTCAGGGGTAGTGGTAAATCCTGATGTGCGATGGTGTTGAGGTCTGGGTCTGGATGCATGGTTGTTTAGTGGAATGTGTCTTAACAGAACCCTGGGTGGCAAGACACATGAGACGCAACTAGATGTTGCTGGGCATTGTGACACAACTCAGGATGCACAGGACGCATGGGAGGCAGAAAACTGGTCGCTTGCGTCAGGACGCAACCCTCATTGATCAGAAGCAGGATCTGTTTTTGCTGATGTACGATACTTTGAATAAAAGTCAATTATATCATATATCATGGTTCAGATACTATCAACAATTTATCCCCTAAACTGCTAAGACATTCAGCCCCATTTACAATGTTAAACACTAGCCTATTTGAGTAACCGAGAATAAATCTACGCACTCATGAGTGTATCTATTATGGACATACTGAGGAATACAGATTTGCCAGAATTCTGAGTACTATGCCTCCACTAAACAACAAGGTTTTTCTTATTACCGTTACTCAAATAGGTTCGTGTTCAATATTTTAACTGGGGCTGAAAGTCTCAGCAGTTTAGGGGATACGTAGATAGTTTGAGACATTTGTCACTTTAAAGCTGTCTCATTGGCTGACTTTCAGACTTGCTTTTGAGGGTTTGGTATCAGTCAAATTCTACTGTTCTCATTGGTTGAATGGTTGAAATATAGTTGAAATATGATATCACTTTTGAAAGAGGTTAATGATATCATACTTTACAAATATGTCAGTGCTATCATAGGATGATGCTTTCAGTAGTAGTTAAAAATATGATATCACTTTTGACAAAGGTTAATAATATCATATACGATGTCATATGGGCTTTCCTATCTGATGTTCAGGATTTTACAATTGTTTATGCATCTCTTATGTACTATTCTTAGTTATGATATTTCTCATAATTACCTCATACTGTCTTCATTTTATCCACATTGTTTGGGATTAACATGACAGGCTTTCGGGGTCAAACATGGTTGCACTTATGTTTTCTTACATTGTTTCGCTATATTTCCCTCACGCATATGGATATGCACTTTTCTTTATGTAAGATACTATTATACCACCTATATAAATGCTTAGAAGAATTAGGAACCAGAACTCCTGCCACTCTGCTCTCCTACTATCCTATCTTCTTGCTTTGCATCACTCAAAATCCCCTATCATACTTGCTAGATATCTTTCCCTTAGAATTAATAGTGCCTTTGAGGTTCATATTTTGAATAACAAATATGTCAATACTATCAAGTACCATACCTTCATTGAAGAATTATCATATGATATACAATATATTAGCCTACAAGCTGTTCAATCTGTAATCTATAAGCAGATAGTATGAAATATTTGTTACTTGAGAGACTTCTCATTCTCGAAGTTGCAGATTTACATTCTTTAACTTAACCATTTGATATCAGCCAAACCGTACGTCTCAAATTAGTTGTGAGAGTGAATTATGGGTCAAAAGTATTATTATTTTTGCAAGTAATCAATGATATTGTATATGAAATCACATCTGACAAATAGTCTAATACAATAATAGTAGGATATCTTATCATACAAATTGGTTAATACTATTATAGTACAATTCTTTTATTCATAGTTAATAATATCCTATATAACATTATAATATCCTACAAATATATTCATAATTTGAGATGATGATTTTTCAATAATGCTTACTGATATCTAGGATAATATTCTATCTTACAAACAGTTCAATACTATTATAGTAGGATGCTTTATTAGCAAAAAAGTATACTATGTTGAATAGAGTACTGTTACATCAGAATAATAACTGTCTGAGTCCCGGGTCCAGTGCATCTAGTTAGTCCTCAAACCTGATTTTGCATCTGATGGGTCCTGCAGCAGGCTACAACATTTGGTTGCATCAGGCTCTGTCAGAGAGAACTCTTTTACCTTGGCATACCTCTAAAGCTGGGGGCACTGCTCACCTTACTGCAGAATTTTACTGCAACATTATTGCATATCAGGATATACCACCACCCTATACTTTCTTTTGAGTACCACTAATCCACTCAGCTTTCTATACTATACCCTCTAATTATCTTCCCAGCTTTTTCAGAGTATGCGGAAGGGGAATTTCTTGCCAAAGAAAATAAGATCAGTGCTGGTGCCAGATGAGAATACCATCATACTCTTAATCTTAATTTTGTGCTAAAGATACAACAAGGAGGAAATTCTATTTTTAAAACTTGATCTGTCAGAAAGCCAAAATACCAGCTCACCGTAGTTTAAAAGTAAGTAATAGCCATAATATTCTTGAGTCTAGCATAGCTCATGCTGGTTTCTCAGCAGTTAGCCTCAAATGAGACATAACCAAATCTTCATTAATCACAACACTGAACATTCACACCATTTGATACTAGCTTCAATCCTCCACCACAACTACTCTACGGATCCTTGATGGGATATATGATGCATGCTAGGCTCAACACCAGATATATACGCATACTATATGTTCCATCTCTATAGGGGTATTATTCATGAGGTTACAGGAGGAGCTGATCTCTGTACTCTATAATAGATTTTTCTACAACCAGGAGACTGATTTTGAATCTGAAACTTGAATGTTATTGGGCTCAATGCCAGATACCTGTTAGGATAAGGTATGTCTCAGTCACATTAATACTGATGAATCCACTGACACTTGTGAAAATGGTCTTTACAATAGATAGTTCTCTAATGATCAGTGAACTCAATGGCTAATTTCTCTTCCACTGCCAACCTGATTCTGGATTTGTACTTACAGATTATAGTACTCGGTCCCAGTTAAATGGTCCTATAAGAAACATTTCTGTCACATTAATTAATAGTCATGAAATGGCTGATCATTGTGGAAAGGCTTTTACAATAAATAGTCTGATACTGCATGAACTCAAGGACTGATTTCTCTACAACTACTTGACCGAATTTCCATCAGTACCTGGAATATCATTACCCCTGACTCGGACACCTACTATGCAATAGCATAAACTACCTCTGTGGCATATCGCAGCTCATTTGTAGGCCAATTCCTCTAAAAGTAGTCTTTATAATATGTACTCTGACAATCACTGAACCCAATAGCTGTTTTCTCCACAACAGGTCTACTGATTCAAGATCTAATACTTGGGGATTATTGTACTTGGTGCTAGCTACAAGTAGGTATAAAGTACATTTCAAGATAGTGATTCCATCAGCAAAAACGGATCTTGCGTCTGATCCGCCGGCGTTGCGTCCTGACGCAAGCGCCGGATATTCTGCGTCCCGTGCGTCCTGTGCGTCCTGACTTGCGTCGCAACGTTCCTTACGTCCTGAC
>Ga0307513_10000938_pt1 | contig 42170 bp, 30 predicted proteins | sample 15_EM_MG_FD_202174 | JGI IMG/M metagenome (GOLD analysis project Ga0307513, IMG submission 202174) | Populus trichocarpa ectomycorrhiza microbial communities from riparian zone in the Pacific Northwest, United States - 15_EM | ecosystem: Host-associated > Plants > Roots > Unclassified | place...
TATTCACCCCTCGGCCATCCATTCCGGCCGCTCTCACCGCCGGGTCCGGCACGCCTCAGGGGCCTCCGCACGGGCCCCCTTCCGAGCAGGACCGCTGGACGCGTGAGGTGGAGCACATCGCCGGCACAAGGGAGGTGCTTGAGCGCTGAAGTTCAGCAGCCTCGCCTAAGATCCTGGGATGTCCGACGAATTTTCGCTATGACCGCGACCGAGACCGAGGTCGCGACCACGGTGAACCGCCGGGCCCGGGTGGCAGTGGCGCTGTTGTTCCTGACCAACGGCGCGGTCTTTGCCAACCTGCTACCGCGATACCCGCAGATCAAGGCCGAACTGGGGCTCAGCAACGCGGCCCTCGGCACCGCGATCGCGGCCTTCCCGCTGGGCGCGCTGATCGCCGGGCTGACCGCCGGATCGCTGATTCACCGGTTCCGCTCGTCCCGGGTCGGCGTCGTGGGCACGCTGCTGACCGCGGTCGCCATCCTGGTCGCCGGGCTGGCCTCGAACTGGTGGATCCTGGCGGCGGCGCTGTTCGTCGGTGGCGGCCTGGACGCGCTCGTGGACGTCGCCCAGAATGCCCACGGGATGCGGGTGCAGCGGCGGTACGGGCGCTCGATCCTGAATTCGTTTCACGCGCTCTGGAGCGTCGGGGCGGTGCTCGGCGGTCTGATGGGGTCCGCAGCGGCCGGGCTGGGCCTGCCGCTGGCGATGCATCTCGGCCTCTCCGGCGTGTTGTTCAGCCTGGTCGCCCTGATCTGTTACCGGTTCATGCTGCCCGGCCCGGAGACCGCCGAGCGGGATCCGGTGGCACTGGCCGATGAGCGGGCCGCAGCCGCCGAACGAGCCGCCACCGGGCAGCGTCGACCTCGGCTGCCGCCCGGCACCGTCGCGATCGTGCTCGCGCTCGGCGTGATCGCCTGCTGCGGCACGGTGACCGAGGACGCCGGGGCGTCCTGGGGTGCGTTGTACCTGGGCGGGAACCTGGGCGCAGGCGCCGCCACCGCCGGGCTGGCCTTTGTGGCCCTGCAGGGCATGCAGTTCATCGGCCGACTGCTCGGTGACCGGCTGGTCGACCGGTTCGGCCAGCGCGCGGTGGCCCGGTTCGGTGGCGCGATCACCGCGGCTGGGATGGGCACCGCACTCGCCTTCCCGTCGGTACCGGTCGCCATCATCGGTTTCGGCGCCGCCGGGCTGGGCGTGGCGACCCTGGTCCCGTCGGCCATGCATGCCGCCGACGAACTGCCGGGCCTGCCCCCGGGCGCCGGCCTGACCCTGGTGACCTGGCTGCTGCGGGTCGGCTTCCTGGTGTCGCCGCCGGTGGTCGGGCTGTTGGCCGATGCCAGCAGCCTTCGGATCGGCCTGCTGCTGGTGCCGATCGCCGGAATCACCGTAATCGGGCTATCTCGGTCCCTGGCACCGGTCCGGCGAGTTACAGTCCCCACGTGTTTGCCGACGAGCGACGCCAGGTAATTCTCGAGCTGGTCCGGTCGAACGGCGCCGTCTCGCTCCGGGAGCTGTCCCGAATCGTGAAGAGCTCGGAAGTGACGGTTCGCCGGGATCTGCGGCTGCTGGAGTCGCAGGGTCTGCTTGATCGCCGTCATGGTGGCGCGGTCTCCCCCGGAGCACTCAGCCACGAGCCGTCCTACTCGGAGAAGTCGCTGGTGGCCGGACCGGAGAAGGTCGCGATCGGCGAGCTGGCAGCGAGCCTGGTGAACGACGGCGACGCGATTGCGATCGGGGCCGGGACCACGACTCAGGCCTTCGTCCGCCGGCTCGCGCACTTCCGGGAGCTGACCGTGATGACCAACTCGCTGCTGGTGGCCCAGGCGCTGTCCCGATCGCGCGGCGTCGACGTGGTGATGACCGGTGGCAGCCTGCGCGGGTCGATCTTCGCGCTGGTCGGCACCGCCGCAGAGCAGTCGTTCGCCAGCATGCGCCTGCACAAGGCGTTCATCTCCGGCAACGGGCTGTCCGCGGACCGCGGGCTGTCAACACCGAATCTCCTGGTCGCAGGCGTGGATCGGGCCCTGGTCGCGGCCGCCGAGCAGGTCATCGTGCTTGCCGACCACACCAAGATCGGGATCGAGACGATGGCGCAGACGGTGCCGCCGGACCAGATCGACCACCTGGTCACCGGTGACCTGACGCCCGAGGTGGAGCTCGCCCGCTTCCGGGAGATCGGCGTCCGGGTTCATGTCGCCCGGATCAACGACGAGATGCTGGCCAAGCCGGCCCAAGATGAGGTTTCGCCCGATCACTTGTGATCGGAAGTGTCATTTTGATGACGACGCTTGACACGTTGCGACCATTGCCCCGAATCTTCGTGTGGGTCACTCCAGCGGGACGCCGACGGAGTGGGGAGCAATCACGATTGCGCCGCTGAAACTCCGGCCTATCCGGCCGTCAGCAGCGGCATCTTCGCGATTCTGCCGGGCCTGGCGGAGCCCATATCCAAGCCGCTGACACCGGTTCTGAATAGGGTCCGAATCCGACCATTGAGCAATCTCATCTGTACCAGTGGTCACACGCTTCCCAGCGAGCGGAAAACTCGTCATTTCCTCTGGTACATTTCCGCCCCAAGCCGGGCAAGAATCCGGGCGTCACCGGTCGGACCAGCGCTGTTGCCGGTCAGATGATTCTGCAGTGGGAGCCGCCGTGCATTGGCCCGCTCGTCCTGGAACCGTCCCGTGCTGTCCCGGGAGGGCGCGACACGGCGATCTTCCGTCCCACCCGCACCAGCTCCCTCCGGAGGTGCTCCGATGACCCTCACCCGCCAGGAGCCGTTGCTGCGCGAGCCATCCGGCCAGGAGTCCGCTGACGCCGCGGCCCGCGGCTTCGATCGTGACTTCTTCAGCCGTAACTCCAGCCATCGGGCCGGCCGCAGTACCACCGGCGGCACGATCCGGCACCGAGTCGCCCGAATTCTCGCGCTGCCGGCCGTCGTCGTCCTGCTGCTGCTCTCGCTCGTCGCGGCCGGACAGATTCGGGACTACCGCGGTTCGTCGAACACCTCCAGCTCGGTGACGCTCGCGCTGGCCGTCCAGGACCTGGTTCACGAACTGCAGACCGAGCGCGGCGTCACCGCCGGGGTGCTCGGCGGTAACGACAGCTTCCGAGCCGAGCTGAAGCCTGCCCGGGCCGCGGTGGACCGGCAGCGGGCAGCCGTCGCTGGGCTGGTTCGCGGCGGCGGGGACGCCGAGTCCCGGGTCAGCTCGGCGATCCAGCAGCTCGACGGGCTCGCGGCGATCCGGGCCGCGACCGATGCCTCCAGCGCCGGCCGGGCCGCGACCTTCGACTACTTCACCGACCGGATCGCGGCACTGTCCGGCGTTGAGGTCGGCCTCGACAACACCTCCGACAACGAGCTTCGCCGTGGCGTCGCCACCCTCCAGGCGCTCAACGACCTGACCGAAGCCGCTTCCCAGGAGCGCGCTTTCCTGAACGGCGTGTTCTCGGCCGGCGGTTTCGCCCGCGGCGAGTTCGTCCGGTTCGCCGCGATGCGCGCCGACCGGCAGGCCGCCCTCACCCGGTTCAACCGGTTCGCCACCCCGGCCCAGCGAGCGGCCAACGCGTTCGTCTTCGACACCGGTGCCGCCCGCACCACGGCCGACTTCGAACAGGTCGCGATCAACGCCGCCGACGGTCGGCACATCGTCGTCAACCCGCAGTCCTGGTGGTCCGGACTGACCACCGTGCTGGACGACCTCCGGCAACTGCAGCAGCACGTCGGCTCGGAGATCCAGGTCCGCGCGCACGACCTGCAGCAGGGGTCCGCGCAGCGGATCGGTTTACTGCTGGGCTTCGTTCTGCTCTGCTTCGGCGGCTCGGTCTACCTGGCGGTGGCGGCCTCCCGGTCGATCACCCGGCCGCTGGCCAGCCTCGCCGCCGAAGCCGACGCGGTCGCTGCCGACCGATTGCCGGACGCGGTCCAGCGGGTCCAGGCCGCCGATCCGAACGCCCCGCCGATGCCACCGCCACCGGTCCAGGTACCGGCCCGCGCAACCGAGGAGATCCGTTCCGTCGCCACTGCGCTGGACCGGCTGCAGTCGGCCGCCTACGGGCTGGCGACCGAGCAGGCCGTGCAGCGGCGCGACACCATCGAGTCGCTGGCCAACCTCGGACGCCGCAACCAGAACCTGATCCGCCGCCAGCTCGGCTTCATCACCTCGCTGGAACGCGAGGAGATCGACCCGGCGGCGCTGGCCAACCTGTTCGAGCTCGACCACCTCGCCACCCGCATGCGGCGGAACGCGGCCAGCCTGCTCGTCCTGGTCGACGCGGCCAGCCCGAGACAGTGGTCCACCGCTGTCTCGGTGGCCGACGTGATCCGCGCCGCCGTCTCCGAAGTCGAGGAGTACCGGCGGGTTTCGTTGCGCCGGGTGGACGACGCCATGGTTTCCGGTTCGGCCATCGGTTCCATTGCCCACCTGCTGTCCGAGCTGATCGAGAACGGGCTGACCTTCTCCCCGCCGGACACCGAGGTCGAGGTCCAGGGCCGGCGGCTGGGTGACGGTTACCTGATCGCGATCACCGACCAGGGTGTCGGGATGAGCACCGAGGATCTGCGGCTGGCCAACTCCCGGCTGCGCGGCGAGGGCGACTTCATCGCCGCCCCCACCCGCTTCCTCGGCCACTTCGTGGTCGGCAAGCTGGCGCACGGGACGTCGATCGACGTGGAGTTGCTGCCGTCCCCGGTCACCGGGGTCACCGCCCGGGTCACCCTGCCGGCGTCGGTGCTCGCCGCGTCGACGACGGTCGAGGTGCGCTCGGTGATGGACGCCCCGCCGAAGGCCCGGCACTCGGAGCCGGCGCCGGAGCCCGCCCCGGCGCAGCTGTCCCCGGCCGGTCGGTTGGCCCTCGCACCGCTGCCGCAGACCGATCAGCGGCCGACCTGGGCGCCCCCACCGGGCACTGCGCCCGAGCGCCCGGCCGAGCCGGATCAGCCGGCGCCCGACCGGACCGCACCCGATCGCACCGCACCGGAACGACCCGCGGTGCCGGAACGCCCGGCGGCGGCCGCACCTGCGGCTCCAGCACTGCCGATCATGGCTCCGCCGATCACCCGGTCCAGGGTCCCGCTGACCGCTGAAAGCGCCGAACTTCCGCCGTCGGGTCACCCGGCGCCGGAGCGGCCGATGCCGAGCGAGCCCGAACCGCGGGTGCAGCAGCCCGCAGCAGCATCGTCCATGCCCTCGGCTCCGGCAGCGCCCTCGGCGCCCTCGGCTCCTTCGGCGCCGGTTGCTCCTGCGGCGGCCACGGGCGAGTCCGGCCGGCGCGCCGAGAACGGCGGCCAACCACCGACGGTGGCCCGGCCCGCGGCGGCCGCAGGTTCGCCTGCGGACCCCGATCAGACGCCGTCGTCCGGCATTCCGTTGTCGGCGCACCCGGCTTGGGGTGCGCCGGTGTCCTGGCCACCCGCCTGGGACCTGCCGGTGGCGCGGAAGCTGCCCTCGACCGCGACCGACTTCAGCCCGCGGCGCGCGGCCGGCTCCACCGGCTCGATGCCGATTCAGCCCCCGAACCGGCCGCCGAACCCCATGGCCAACGGCGACCACCAACCCGGCCCCGGAGGCGGGATGACCGAGGAAGAGCGCACCCGCAACGGTCTGCGCAAGCGGACCCCGCGGACCCAGCGCGCAGGCGAGCCGACCTACACCCGGCCACCGAACCGGGTCATCGACCTGGACGCGGGCACACGGTCCGCGGCAGTCGTGAACGATTCACCGGCACAAGTGAGCGCCAGGCTCACCGCACTGCGGGCCGGCATGCAGCGAGGCAAGGGGGCCGCGAGTCCCCAGCGGCCCGGACCGGGCGGCAGCATCGAGCACGACGTCAAGGAGACCGAATGAGCGTGAACGCGCATACAGACCGGCATCAGTTCGGCTGGCTACTCGGGAACTTTGTGCACCAGACCGATGGCGTCCGGGAGGCGGTTGCGGTCTCCTCCGACGGGCTGCTGATCGCCAGCTCGGACGGCCTGAGCCGGACCGAGGCCGACCACCTGGCGGCGATCGTCTCCAGCCTGGCCAGCCTCGGTCGCAGTGCCGCCCGGCGGTACGACTTCGACGGCCTGAAGCTCGTGATGATCGAAATGAACCGTGGGTTCCTCCTGGTCTCGGCGATCGCCGGCGGAAGCTGCCTGGGAGTCGTTGCCGAGGGTGACTGCGATCTTGGGTTGATCGGCTACGAGATCGCCTCGTTGGCCGAGCGCTTCGGACCGCTGCTCACCCCGGCACTGATCTCCGAATCCCGGCAGCAACTACCCCGATGAGCGACCGGCGGGACGCGCCGACGGGGTCGATTCCCCGTCATGTGGATGACCAGAACGGTACGGACGACCTGGTCATCCGGCCGTTCCTGCTGACCGGTGGCCGTACCCGACCGGCCCGCGAGGGCCTGGCCATCGAGACGCTGATCCAGTCCCGACCCGGGGCGATGTCGTCCCTACTGCGTTTTGAAGCACGTCAGATCGTCGAGCTCTGCCAGCAGGCGACGTCGATGGCCGAAGTGGCAGCGGCGCTGCGGGTACCGCTTGGTGTCGCCCGCGTTCTCGTGTCCGATCTGGTCGCCGACGGTTCCATCACCGTGGTCCAGCGCGAGGAACTGTCGGTTCAACTGATCGAGAGGATCCGCGATCGTGTCCGCGCACTTTAGTCAGAGCACCGCGCCGGTCTCCGTGAAGATCGTGATCAGCGGTGGCTTCGGCGTAGGCAAGACCACTTTCGTGGGAGCGATCTCCGAAATCGAACCGCTGCTCACCGAGGCGGACATGACCACGGCCGCGTCCGGCGTCGACCACAACGATCGGGTGCCGGGCAAGGTGACCACCACCGTGGCCCTGGACTTCGGCCGGATCAGCCTGGACGAGTCGCTGCGGCTGTACCTCTTCGGCACCCCCGGGCAGGACCGCTACGCGTTCCTCTGGGACGACCTGGTGGAGGGTGCGCTCGGGGCGGTGGTCCTGCTCGACACCAACCGGATCGAGGACTGCTTCCCGGCGATCGACTACTTCGAGGAGCACCGGGTGCCGTTCCTGGTGGCGGTGAACCTGTTCGAGGCGGCCGCGCGGTTCGAGCTCGAGGAGGTCCGCGAGGCGCTCGGCGTCGTCGACGGCGTCCCGGTCATGCAGTGCGATGCCCGCAGCCGGGAATCCGTGAAAAGTGTGCTGGTCGGCCTGACCGAAGAAGTGCTGACCAGACGACTGGCCGAGCAAGGACTTGTGGCCGGCCGATGATCAGCTCGAGCAGCAACCGCCCCGGGCGGCAGAAGGAGAACAGAGTGACAACGCCGTCCCGTACGTCCGGCCGCAAGCGGCTTCGCGGTCTCGTCGCCGCCGCCACCGGCATGCTCGCGCTCAGCGCCTGCGGCTCGCCCGCGCCGGCCTTGATCCCGGCGCCGGGTGCGGCGCCGAAGAGCTGCGGCACGCTGCGGCTCGCGGTGAACCCGTGGGTGGGCTACGAGGCGAATACCGCCGTGATCAGCTACCTGGCCCGGACCGAACTCGGCTGCACGGTCAAGCTGGTGAAGGAGACCGAGGACCAGTCGTGGCAACACCTCGCCCAAGGCAAGGTGGACGCGATCGTCGAGAACTGGGGCCACGACGAGCTGAAGAAGAAGTACATCGACAGCCAGAAGGTCGCCGTCGAGGCCGGGCTGACCGGCAATCGCGGCGTGATCGGCTGGTACGTGCCGCCGTGGATGGCCGAGCAGTACCCGGACATCACCAAGTGGGTCAACCTGCGCAAGTACACCGACCTCTTCAAGACCGGCCAATCCGGCGGCCAGGGCCAGCTTCTCGACGGTGACCCGACCTACGTCACCAACGACAAGGCCCTGGTGAAGAACCTGAACCTGAACTACAAGGTGGTTTTCGCCGGTAGCGAGGACGCGCTGATCGCCGCGTTCCGGAAGGCCGAACAGAACAAGACCCCGCTGCTCGGGTACTTCTACTCGCCACAGTGGCTGCTGTCCGAGATCAAGCTGGTGAACATCCCGCTGCCGGCGTACACCCCGGGCTGCGACGCCAACCCGGCAACGGTCCGCTGCGACTACCAGCCGTACGACCTGGACAAGATCGCGAACAAGAAGTTCGCCTACTCCGGCAGCCCGGCGGCCACCCTGATCAAGAACTTCAAGTGGACGAACGACGACCAGAACCAGGTCGCGCGGGACATGACGGACCAGGGCCAGACCCCCGACCAGGCAGCGAAGAAGTGGTTGGACGAGAACCGCGAAGTATGGACGAAGTGGCTCCCGCCCCGCACCTGACCGTCGCCTCTCCCCGGTGATTCCCTCACTCTGACGGGCGAGGAATCACCGCAGGGCTTGCTCAGGCGAGGCGCTCGAGGACGATCTCGCCGTCCTCGATCTCGCCGGTCGGGGTGAAACCGAGGGCCCGGTACAGGCGTCCGGCCGGGTGGTTGTCCGGGTGGTACGACAGCCGGACGGTCGGTGGGCCGGGCCGAGTCGCGAACCAGCTGAGCAGGGTCCGGGTCAGCGCTCGACCGACGCCGGCGCCCTGCTCGGCAGCGTCGACCATCACGCCGCCGATCCAGTGCGCGCCGTCGTCGTCCACCGCCCACATCACGTGGCCCACCACCAGGTCGTCCGCGTAGACGGCCAGCGACGTCCACACTCCTCCCCGTTCGGACAGCAGCAGATAGCGGGCCGCCAGCGCGCAGACGAATCTCCTCTGGTCGTCGCGCGGAGCGACGTCGGCGACCGCACGCCAGTCGTCGCCGATCACCCGCAGCGAGACAAGCCGTCCGCGCCGGTCCCGGAACCCGTGTTCGATCACACCCCGAACCGTATCGATCTCTGCGCCCGCCTTCCGGGCGGGTATTGGGCCGGCTTCGGGGTGGCTGTCGGGCAGGCGAATTCACCCGATGCCGGGGGGAACCTGCACACTGAAGGCCGGGTGCGGCCGACGACGAGCGAATGTGGTGGAGGTCCGACGGGTGAACGTCGATCCAGGGATCGAGAGCGTGCTGCACGAGCTCGCGCCCCAGGTCCTGGGCATGCTGGTACGCCGGCACCGGCAGTTCGACGCCTGCGAGGACGCCGTTCAGGAAGCCCTGCTGGCGGCGGCGCTGCAGTGGGCGGAGGAGGGCGTTCCGGACAACCCACGTTCGTGGCTCGTGACCGTGGCCTCCCGACGGCTGATCGACGAGTGGCGCAGCGAGAGCGCGCGGCAGCGTCGCGAGGAGACCGCCGCCGCGCTGGAACCGGATGAACCGGCGCCGACGTTCGACCAGGACGACACGCTGACCCTGCTGTTCCTGTGCTGTCACCCGGCGCTGACCGCGCCCTCCCAATTGGCGCTCACCCTGCGTGCCGTCGGCGGCCTGACCACCGCCGAGATCGCGAGCGCGTTCCTGGTGCCGGAGACCACGATGGCGCAGCGGATCAGCCGGGCGAAGCAGCGGATCCGCAGCACCGGAACGGGCTTCGAGCTGCCACCGGAGTCGGAGCGGGCCGAGCGGTTGCGGGTTGTCCTGCAGGTGCTCTATCTGATCTTCAACGAGGGCTACACCACCAGCGCCGGGCCGTCGTTGCATCGGTCCGACCTGACCGCGGAGGCGATCCGGCTGGTCAGGTTGCTGCGGGAGCTGATGCCCGGTGAGGGTGAGGTGGCCGGGCTGCTGGCGTTGATGCTGCTGACCGACGCCCGCCGGGAGGCCCGGACGACGACGGACGGCTCGCTCGTCCCGCTCGCCGAGCAGGACCGCGATCGCTGGGACGCGGCCAAGATCGAGGAGGGCGTGGCGATCGTCACCGCCACGCTGGGGACGGCGCCGGTCGGGCCGTACCAGCTCCAGGCCGCCATCACGGCGGTGCACGACGAGGCACCGAGTACCGAAAAGACCGACTGGCCACAGATTCTGGCGCTTTACGAGGTCCTTGAGCGGGTCTCCCCCGGGCCGGTGGTCACGCTGAACCGGGCCGTCGCGCTGGCCATGGTGCACGGGCCGCGAGCCGGCCTGGAGCTGCTCGGGGAACTGGACAAGGACGAGCGGATGGCGCAGAACCACCGGCTGGAATCCGTGCGGGCGCACCTGCTGGAACTGGCCGGCGACCCGGACGCTGCCCGCCAGTCCTTCCGCCGGGCAGCCGGGATGACCGCGAGCCTGCCCGAGCAGCACTACCTGGCGTCGCGGGCCGCTCGCCTCGAGTGACCTGTGCACCTCGCGGCCGGCAGGAGTGGCAGGCTGAGCGCGCAGGCCGGGCGATGTGCCCGGTCGCCAATGGTGAGGAGTCCCGATGGCTGTATCTGTAGACCTGGACAAGGCGTTGGACAAGGCTTATGAGGGCAAGAGCCTGGCCGAGGTGCTCGACGCCCCGGTGGCGGCGCTGGCCGGTGTGACGGACGCGGACGCCGAGCACCTGGCCGCGGCCTTCAACATCAAGACCGTGCGCGATCTGGGCAGCAACAAGTACTTCTCGGTGGCCGGGGCCCTGGTGGCGCTCAGCGGGCACGCCGGCTGATGCGGCCGCGCTGAGCCGGCGATCGACGACCGGCTCAGCGCTCCGCCCCGCACCGGCGCCCCACGCTCTGGCCCGCGCGTCGCACCCGGCACACTGCTGTGGTGACGATCCGCCCGCGCCTGCCCGAAGACCTGCCGTCCTGCGTCGCCGTCCTGGCCGAAGTCCACCAGGTGGACGGGTATCCCGAGGTCTGGCAGCCCGACCCGGCAGGGTGGCTCGACTCGCCCGGCACGATCGCGGCCTGGGTCGCCGAATCGACCGGTGAGATCACTGGCCACGTGGCACTGACCACCGGCTCAGCGCCCCCGGACCCGGCCTCCTCCACCGGCAACGGCACCGGCACCGGCACCGGCACCGATGCCGGAATCGTCAAGCTGTCCCGGCTGTTTGTGGCCCCCACCGCTCAGGGCGGCGGTGTGGCCCGACGGCTGACGGCGACAGCGCTCTCCTGGGCCGAGGCGCAGGGACTGGAGGTCGTCCTCGAGGTTGATCAGGACACCCCTGCGGTGGCCGTGTATGAGCGGCTGGGCTGGCGGTTCCTGTCCAGTGGCCCGGGCTCCTGGATCGGCGTGAACGGTCGCCGGCCGGTCGTCCGGTACTACGCGGCACCGGAAAAATAGGTCGCCCTGAGGTCGCGGGCGGGCAAGGATGCAGCGATGACAGTGCAGTTGATGCTCGTCGAGGTCGCCGGATACCAGATTGCCGCGAGCCTCTGGCCCGTCGGATCCGATCGCGCTGCGGTCGACCGAACGCCGGATCGAACGATGGTGCTGCTGCATTCCGGGGTGTGCGACCGGCGCAGCTGGTACTGGACGGCCGACCGGCTGACCGATCTGGGCACGCTGATCGCTTACGACCGACGGGGTTTCGGTGACAGTCCGGTTAGCCCGGGACCGTACCGGGACGTCGACGACCTGTGGGCGGTGGTCGATCGGGTGACCGACGGGCCGGTCTGGCTGGTCGGCAGTTCGATGGGCGGACTGCTGGCCCTGGATGCCGCCGTGACCAGCCCGGATCGGGTCGCCGGGCTGGTGCTGCTCTCCCCCGCGATCAGCGGCGCCCCGGAGGAGGACGAGAAGATCGACCCGGAGTCGGAGGCCCTGTTCGACCGGCTGGCCGCCGCCCGGCAGGCCGGCGACCAGGAACAGCGGTTGCAGCTGCACACCCGACTCTGGCTGGACGGCCCGGCCGCCACCCAGGCCCGGGTCACCGGCCCGGCCCGGGAGCTGGCCCTGACGATGAACCGGAAGATCTTGAGCAACGACTTCGACGACGAGGCCGGGGCCGCCGGGGTGGACGCCTGGTCACAGCTCGAGCAGATCCGCGCGCCGGCCACGGTGGCCTGGGGCGACCTGGACGTGCCGCTCCTGATCGATCAGTGGGAGCAGTTGGCCGCCCGGCTCCCGCAGGCACAGCGCCGGGTCCTGCCGGGCACCGCGCACCTGCCCTACCTGGAGCAGCCGGAACGGGTTGCGGACGTGATCCGGGAAGCTCTCGGCTGAGGCTCAGGCCTCGCTGAGCACCTCGCCGGCCTCGGGGTTCGGCTTCAGGTTCGCCGACCACTTCTCCTCGATCCGGCCGTACTTCCAGATCACCAGGGCCAGGACCCAGGTGAGGACGAAGAACGCGACGATCCCGTAGCCGACGTAGTTCAGGTCCAGGTTGCCGATGGCGGCCAGCGGGCCGGACTCGATTCCCAGCTTCTCGGTCAGCACGGAGAACAGCTCGATGGTGCCGATGATCAGCGCCACCGCGACCGACAGCCCGGTGATCGTGATGTTGTAGTACACCTTGCGGACCGGCTTCGAGAACGCCCAGCCGTAGGCGAAGTTCATGAAGCAGCCGTCGATGGTGTCGAGCAGGCTCATCCCGGCGGCGAACAGGATCGGCAGCGTCAGGATCGCGTACCAGGGCAGTGCGAATGCCGCCGCGCCGCCGGCCAGGACCAGCAGGGAGACCTCGGTCGCGGTGTCGAAGCCGAGACCGAACAGCAGCCCGACCGGGTACATCTGCCATGGCTTGGTCACCGCCTTGGTGACGCTGCCGAGGATCCGGTTCATGAAGCCGCGGTTGTTCAGTTGGTCTTCGAGGGCCTGCTCGTCAAAGGCACCTTCGCGCATCCGCCGGAAGACCTTGATGATGCCGATCAGGACCAGGAGGTTGATGATGCCGATGATGAACAGGAAAACCCCGGAGATCGTCGTCCCGATCACGCCGGTGATGCTCTGCAGTGCCGAGGAGTCGTCCTCGACCTGACCGGCCAGCGTTCGCACCCCCAGGGCCAGCAGCACACACAACCCGAAGACGATGCTGGAATGACCGAGGGAGAACCAGAACCCCACCGACACCGGACGCTTGCCCTCGGCCATCAGCTTGCGGGTGGTGTTGTCGATGGCCGCGATGTGGTCGGCATCGAACGCATGCCGCATCCCCAGCGCGTAGGCCGTCACTCCGAGCCCAACGGTGAACACCTCGCCCGAGCCGACGCTGAACTTGTTCGGCGCCACCAGCGTGGTCAGCAGCCCCCAGCCGATCACGTGCAGCGCGATGATCGCGCCGGCCATCGCCGCGATGGTCATCCACTCCGAACGCGAGAGCTGCGCACCCAACCGCTCGGCCAGACCAGGCCCGGGGGTCACGGCTATCGTCGGTGCAGCCATGCCGTTTCTCCATCTCCACTCGATGTCGCCGTTGGTGTCAGCGAACAAGATCGCACACTATTGCAATGAATTCGCAGCAGGGTGCCCGCCGGATTGGTACGACTACACGACGCCATCTCATGGCTACCCAATGTTCATGGCTGGCCCGGAATGCGACCCGCGCCGCCGCTTACTGCCCGGCAAGGTGGCGTTTTGTGACCGACTCCCGGAGGGCAGCGCAACAGGACTCGGCCGAACCCTCTCCGGGCGCGCTCCCAGCCCCCTTCAACCGATTTCGGCCGAGTCCTGTTGCGCACCCACCGGAGAAGCCGCCACCGAGCGCAACGGTGACGAGCCGACCGCGACCCCGCGCGGTCCATCCGGTGTCGCCGAGGCGTACTCATCGTTCTGCCCGGCGACGAGAGACCTGCGCAGGATCAGGCTGTAGTCCCGGAAGCCGAGCGACCGCCAGAAGCCGAACGCCCGCTCGTTGTGCAACAGCACATCCAGCATGACCTCGCGCGGGCCCCACTCCCGTTCCAGCGCAGCAAACGCCCTTCGCCCCACCCCCGAACGCCGCAGCTGCCGAACGACGAAGAACTGCCGCAGATAGATCCACTCACCGTCGTCCCGCCACACCGCGTACGCAGCCGGGTGACCCGCCGCCTCGATCAGGGACACCGAGTAGGCACCCGTCAGCCAGCCTTGCATCCTGCTGCGCAATTGCTCAGCGCTCGCCGGATTGTTGTGTGCCTGATCTTCGATCAGGTGCTGGTTGAGGGCCACCAGGACGTCGAGATCCTGAGTCATGGCCCGTCGCAGCACCAGATCAGGTGACGCATTCAGGGTCATCCGCATCCCATCTCACGCGACCAAGCTCCTTATTGCAAAAGTATCGCAATAGAGCCCGGCGCGCCAACCTTCTGGTGATTCCCCCACCCTTCGGGCGGGAGGTGCCCCCGGCACGGTTGCGCGGACCAGGGCGCACAAGCGTGCATGATCACCGGGGTTGGGGCGGGGCGGCTAAAAGTCTTCGTCGAGGGAGAACTGGCCGCCGACGGCAACCTGGTAGGCCGACACCCGGCGTTCGAAGAAGTTCGAAAGCTCCTGCACGTCCTGGAGTTCCATGAAGCCGAACGGGTTCTTCGAGCCGTACAGCTCGGCCATCCCGAGCTGCACCAGCCGGCGGTCGGCGACGAACTCGAGATAGCTGCGCATGTCGGCGACCGACATCCCGGACACGCCCTGGGCGAGCAGATCCTCAGCGAACTGCACCTCGCAGTCGACCGCCTCGGTGAGCATCTCCCTGACCTGCTGCTCCAGTTCGTCGTCAAATAGTTCCGGCTCTTCCTGGCGCGCGGTGTCCACCACGTCAAAAGCGAACGCCATGTGCATCGACTCGTCCCGGAACACCCAGTTGGTGCCCGATGCCAGTCCGTGCAGCAACCCTCGCGAGCGGAGGAAGTACACGTAGGCGAAGGCGCCGTAGAAGAACAGTCCCTCGATGCAGGCGGCGAAGCAGATCAGGTTCAGCAGGAACGCTTTTCGGTCCGCCGCCGTCTCCAGCCGGCGCAGGTCGCCGAGCGAGTCGATCCACCGATGACAGAACTCGGCCTTGCGCCGGATCGAGGGGATGTTCTCCACCGCGGAGAACGCCTCGACCCGGTCGGCCTCGTCCGGCAGGTAGGTGTCCAGCAGGTTCAGGTAGAACTGCACGTGCACGGCTTCCTCAAACAGCTGCCGGGACAGGTACAGCCGGGCTTCCGGGGCGTTCACGTGCTGGTACAGGTTGAGCACCAGGTTGTTCGCGACGATCGTGTCGCCGGTGGCGAAGAACGCGACCAGCCGGTTCACCAGGTGCCGCTCGGCATCGGACAGCTTGCCGAGGTCGGCCAGGTCGGTGTGCAGGTCCACCTCCTCGACCGTCCAGGTGTTCTTGATCGCGTCCTTGAACCGGTCGAAGAAGTGCGGGTACCGCATCGGACGCAAGGTCAGATCCAGGCCCGGGTCGAGCAGTCGCTGCCGGGCGCGGTTCTCCATGCTGGTCAGGTCGATGGTCACTGGCAGGCCTCACAGGATTCGGGGTTCTCCAGCGAGCAGGCGAGCGCGTCGGCGGCCGGCGCGGCGCTGACGGTGGCCTGCTGGATCCGGGTCGCCGGCCGCGAGCGCAGGTAATACGTCGTCTTGAGGCCGGCCTTCCAGGCGTACAGGTACATCGAGGAGAGCTTGCCGATCGTCGGTGAGGCCAGGAACAGGTTCAGCGACTGGCTCTGGTCGATGAACGGGCCGCGAGCGGCGGCCAGGTCGATCAGCGCCTTCTGCGGCAGTTCCCACGCGGTCCGGAAGAGCTCCCGCACCGGGGCCGGGATCGCCGCGATCCCGGCGACCGACCCGTCGGCCCGCTTGATCTGCGAGCGAACCTCCTCGGTCCACAACCCCAGACCCTTGAGGACGCCTACCAGCGCGCCGTTGATCTGCAGGAACTCCCCGGACATGGTCTCGCGCTTGAACACGTTCGACACCTGCGGCTCGATGCACTCGTAACAGCCGGCGATCGAGGCGATCGTCGCGGTCGGGGCGATCGCGATCAGCAGCGAGTTGCGCAGCCCGTGCTCGGCCACCCGTTCGCGCAGGGCGGCCCAGCGCTCCGGCTGGCTGACCTGCGTGGTGTTCCACAGGTCCGGCTGCAGCTGGCCCCGAGCGGCCCGAGTCTGCGCGTACGCCGGGTGCGGGCCCTCGATCTCGGCCAGCGCACAGGAGATTTCGAGCGCGGTCAGGTAGATCTCTTCGCTGATCCGGGTGGACAGCTCCCGGGCTTCGGCCGAGTCGAACGACAGGCCGAGAGCGAAGAAGACGTCCTGCAGACCCATGATCCCGAGCCCGACCGGACGCCAGCGGGGATTGCTGGCCGCGGTCTGCGCGGTCGGGTAATAGTTGATGTCGATCACCCGGTCCAGGAACGGGATCGCCGTGCGGACGGTGGCCCGCAGCTTCTGCCAGTCGATCCCGTTCTCGATCCCGTTCTCAACACCGGCTCCGATGCCGGTCAGATGTGCGGCGAGGTTGATCGTGCCGAGGTTGCAGACCGCGGTCTCGCCGTCCGTGTTGACCTCGAGGATCTCGGTGCAGAGGTTGGACAGGTGCACCACGTTGCCCGGCTCGGCGGTCTGGTTGCTGGTCCGGTTGGCGGCGTCCTTGAACGTCATCCAGCCGTTCCCGGTCTGCGCCAGGGTTCGCATCATCTTGCTGAACAGCTCCCGCGCCGGCACCTGCCGGACCACCCGGCCGGCGTCCTCGGCAGCGCGGTAGGCGGTGTCGAAGTCGTCGCCCCACAGGTCCACCAGCTCCGGGACGTCGGAGGGGTCGATCAGCGACCAGGGCTGGTCGGCTTCCACCCGGCGGAGGAACTCGTCCGGCAGCCAGTTCGCCAGGTTCAGGTTGTGCGTGCGCCGGGCGTCCTCGCCGGTGTTGTCCCGCAGCTCCAGGAACTCCTCGACGTCCGGGTGCCACGGCTCCAGGTACACGCAGGCCGCGCCCTTGCGCCGGCCGCCCTGGTTCACCGCCGCCACCGAGGCGTCCAGAATCCGCAGCCACGGCACGATCCCGTTGGAATGCCCGTTCGTGCCCCGGATCAGCGCACCCCGACCGCGCACCCGTGACCAGGACACCCCGATCCCGCCGGCGAACTTCGACAGCTGAGCGATCTGCGCGTACCGCTCGTAGATCCCCTCCAGCTCGTCCCGCGGGGAATCCAGCAGGTAGCAGGACGACATCTGGCTGTGCCGAGTGCCGGAGTTGAACAGCGTCGGCGAACTCGGCAGGTAGGCCAGCGAGGCCATCAGCCGATACAGGCGGATCGCCTCGGCGGGCGACCCCGTTGATGTCGCCAGGCCGCAGGCCACCCGCAGCAGCCAGTACTGCGGGGTCTCCACGACCAGCCGGGACGTGGGATGCCGCAGCAGGTAACGGTCGTACACGGTGCGCAGCCCGAAGTACTCGAACCGGAGGTCATTGCCGACGTCGATCGCGTCGTCCAGCTTGCGGGCGTTGCGCGCGACGAACGCGGCGGTATCGGCGCCGATCAGGCCCTGCTCCAGGCCGAGGGCGACACTCTGGCTGAACGAGGCCACGGACTGCCCGCGCACCTCTTTGTCGATCAGCCCGGCCAGCAGCCGGGCCGCGAGCCGGGAGTACTGCGGCTCCTCGCCGACCAGCTCGGCGGCGGTCTGGATGGACAACCGGTCCAGCTCGACCGTGGTGGCACCGTCGTAGAGCCCGCTGATCGTCTTGGTCGCCACCCGGAGCGGATCGACGTCGTCCAGGTCCCCCGAACACCGCTCGACCGCGCGGACGATCTTGTTGACGTCGACCGGCTCCAGGTCGCCGTTGCGCTTGCGGACCTGCATCTGATGCCTGCGGACGATCTCCGGGGCCGCTTCGCCGCCGTGCCCGTCGCTCTGTCCAGCAACTCGATCGACGGTCCGACTGGCGGGACGGATCAATCGAGGATTTGAGTCCAAGGAAGCGCTTTCCGGGCCCTTGTTCCGTCCTTCTGGTCGTTCTGTTGATGTCGTCACAGTTCTCTCCTCGCGAACTCGGACCGGAGTCCGGCGCCGCGAGGGCAGCACGAAGGGCCGCGAGCACGAGGCGGTGAACCCGTGACGCGTCGTCCCCTCGCCGTCCCTCGCGGCGCGCGGACCAACCGCACACGTCGTGTGCGGCGAGCTGGCAGGTCTTCGGACTCGCGGGCGCGGTCGAGGCGTCGTGCTGCCCTGACCACCTACCGGCCGTCGCTTCCCAGGCCCCTGGCTGGGTCCCAGTGCTTCTGACGGCTTTCGTTCCCGCTCACCGCTGCGGGGCAGTCCCGGTCTTGCACCGGGTTCCCTCTTGGAGCCTGTTGTGGAAGTCCGCGCCCACCGGGTGCGCCGCAGTGGCGCGGACTTCCACAACAGGCTCTACGACGTCCCGCCTGGCTGACGGGCCGAACCAGCTACCTCTCACACCATATGCCGGGGTCGATTGGGACTCACGCACCTACATGTTGTGGGCGTGTCGCATCCGACCCACCATCAGCAGGCTTCCGCGAGTTCATTCATGAGTTAGCCGAAGCTTGAAAATTTAGGTTCGTATGCATTGTTTATTAACTTATGTTCCGGTTTGCTGGGAGGGTCGCCGCTGGCACCGTCGCCGTCGGCGAGACCTGACGAAGGGCGTCCTCATGTCGTCGACCATCCTTGTGAACCGCGCCAGGCACGGCCGGCGCCGTCCGGTCCGCAGATCGACCGCCCTGGCGGTGGTGGCCGCGGTCGGTGCCGCCTCCGCCATCGCAGCGTTCAGCGCGCCCAGCGCCTCGGCCGCCGGTGAAACCGTGAACGTCTACCTGACCACGACCTCGGACGGCGGCGGGCGGACCGTGACTCGGGGGCTGCAGCAGCAGGCCCCGATCGCCTTCGGCCCGGCCGGTGGCAGCGCGGCGCAGACGATCACGGTCAATGAGGGCACCCAATACCAGCAATACACCGGAGCGGGCGCGTCGATCACCGACACCACGGCCACCCTGCTGGCCGGCGGGGCGATCAGCGCCGCCACCCGGAACACGGTGATGTCGAAGCTCTTCTCCCCCACCGACGGGATCGGAATCTCGTTCCTGCGCAACCCGATCGGGGCCTCGGACCTGTCCCGGCCGGGCAACGTGTCGCTGGACGACACCTGCTGCAACCTGAACGACTTCAACACCAACGGCTACGACGCGAACGTCCTCTCGCTGACCAAGCAGGCCAAGGCGCTGAACCCGGCGCTCTCGGTGATGGCGGTGCCGTGGTCGGCGCCGGGCTGGATGAAGGACAACGGCCGGATGGACCAGATGGGCTGGCTGAAGTTCGAGTACTACCCGATGTATGCCCAGTACCTGACCAAGTACATCCAGGCGTACGCGGCCCAGGGCGTCCCGATCAACTACCTGTCCGTGCAGAACGAGCCGAACTGCTGCAACGCCAGCAACCCGCCGGCCCAGACCTACCCGGGGATGAACTGGAATCCATCCGGGCTGGTCGAATTCACCAAGAACTACGTCTATCCGGCGCTGCACACTGCGGGTCTGTCGACAAAGGTGCTGGTGCATGACTGGAACTACGGCGACTACGCCAGTTTCGGCTCCGGCATCCTGAACGACGCCGGGATTCGGTCGGACCCGAACTTCGGCGGCATCGCCTGGCACAACTACTTCGGCTCGCCTTCGACCGGGACCGACGTGCACAACACCTATCCGACGGTCAACCAGTTCGAGACCGAGCACTCCGGCGGCACCTGGGTCGGCAACCAGCACAACGAAGACATGACCGACATGGTCGGCTTCTTCCGCAACTGGGCCAAGAGCGACGTCCGCTGGAGCCTCGCCGTGGACCAGTTCATGGGCCCGCACAACGGCGGCTGCGGCACCTGCACCGGCTTGATCACGGTCCAGAACGGCGGCTCCCGGGCCGGCCAGGTTGACTACACCATCGAGTACTACACGATGGGCCAGCTGACGAAGTTCGTCCGGCCGGGCGCCTTCCGGATCGACTCCTCCGCCAACAGCACCGTGCAGAACGTCGCGTTCCGCAACAGCGACGGGTCCAAGGCGCTGATCGCGCACAACGGCGGCACCGGATCGCAGTCGGTCCGGGTGAACTGGGGCAGCCAGTCGTTCGTCTACACGATTCCGGCCCGCACCACCGCGACGTTCACCTGGAACACCGCAACCGGGGGCGGGGGCGGCACCGGCACGGTCACCGGCCTGGCCGGCAAGTGCCTTGACGTCGCCGGGGCGAACAGCGCCGACGGCACCACCGTCCAGCTCTACACCTGCAACGGCACCGCCGCCCAGCAGTGGACCCGGAGCACCGACGGCACCCTGCGTGCCCTCGGCAAGTGCCTCACCCTCGCCGGTGGCGCGACCGCCGACGGCACCAAAACGCAGATCTCCAACTGCAACGGTGCCGCCGCTCAGCAGTGGGCGGTGAACGGCACCACCCGCGACATCGTCAATTCCGCCGCCAACAAGTGCCTGGATGTCACCGGCAATGTCAGCACCGACGGCACCGCGGTCCAGGTCTGGACCTGCACCGGCGCCACCAACCAGAAGTGGACCGCCCCCGTCCTCTAGTTCTGGACGGCCCGTTCTGGTGGTGATCATGCACGCTTGCTCGCGGGGGCCCGAGCAAGCGTGCATGATCGCCACGGGGTTGGGGTCACCGGCTCATCGAGGGCTGACCGGGCCTGGCCGATCGCTGGGGGATGATGGGGGTGTGGACGATACGAACGCGACGGGCGGTACGGGGTCGGGCGTCACGATCACGTATTGCACGCAATGCAACTGGTTGCTGCGGGCCGCGTGGATGGCCCAGGAGCTGCTGAGCACCTTCCAGACCGAGCTCAGCGGGCTCACCCTGGTGCCCGGCACCGGCGGGGTCTTCCGGATCACCGCCGGCGACGTCCTGGTCTGGGACCGCGCCAGCGATGGCGGTTTCCCGGAGATCACCGAGCTGAAGCGGAGGGTGCGCGACCAGGTCGCTCCGGACCGGGATCTCGGCCATGCCGATCGAGCCGCTGCCCGCGCGTCCGATCAAGCAGCCGCCCGTGCAGCCGCGGCAGCCGCTGCGGCACCGGAACCCTCCTGACACCGGCCTACTTCACCGGTTCGTTCAAGGACTGGTACCAGGTCAGCAGCATGACGCCGGTGTCATCGCGGCGGGCGTGGATCGAGAGCAGGTGCGGGCCGGCGTCCGGCAGCGTGAAGGTGATGGGTCCGCCGCTGGAGACCTCTTTCGCCTCGGTGCCGTCCACCATCACCCGGAACGGCTCCATGCTTGCGCTGTTCGAGGTCGGCAACCCGACCTGAACCAGGGCCGGGCTGGTGACGGCCGGGATGTTCAGGGACAGCTCCCGCCGGGACGGAGTGATCGTCGCCGTCCGATATCCACCGAGGCTGTACTGGATGCCGTTGTTCTCCGCCTGGCGCTTGATGATCACCCCGCTGGAGACCACTCGGGGGGCGTTGAGCTGGTAGACCGCGATCCCCATCCGCACTCGGCCGCCCTGCCCCTGGTCGTCTTTGAGTGGGGTGCCTGTTGACGATGTCAGGCGCAGTCGCAGCACACTCTCCCGGCCGACCCGAACCCCCTCCATGGACCAGCCGGCCCCGACCACCTTCGGATAGTCGTCCCGGGAGTACGCCACCGAGTTGGCCCTGTCGTCAACGCTGCACTGGCCCAGGGTCAGGTGATGGCCGTTCAGGGTGGCGCTCATCCAGGGTCCGACGGTGTCCCAGGTCTGGCAGAAGTCGGAGAAGGCCAGATTCGTGGTGGCCGGGGTGAAGCGCAGCACGATGTCGGTCTGTCCGCGATCCCCGATCATGCTGTCGAGCAGCGGGTCACCGTCGAGCTGGGTCTGGAAGGAGAACCGGTTCGGATCCCGGGGCTGGTTGCGCGGGTCGAAGAGCTCCGCGGCGGACGGCCCGAGGGACGCCGGCGGAAGCGTGATCGTCGGGTCCCTGTTCAGGATCGGGTCGGGTACCGGTCCGGCCAGGGCCAGCGCGCCGGCAATCGCGGCGACCGAGGCGGCCGCGATCGCGGTCCCGACGGCTGCCCGGCGACGGCGATCGCGGCGGCGTAGGGCCGGCAGCCGGCGGCGGACGTCGGCCAGCCTGGCCTCCAGTCGCAAGGCCTCTTCAAGGGGCGCCTCTTCTGGCGGTGCTGCTTCGGGGTGTCCGGCCGCCAGCGCGGCGAGTTCGGTGCTGAGCCCGCTGCGACTCAGCCCGGGGCCCGCCTCCGGCCGCAGATCGAGCCGGGTGTCGATGCCCAGCTGGTCCAGGGCCCGGCTGAGCCAGCCCCGGACGTTCCCGACCGGCACGCCCAGTGCCGCGGCGGTCTGCTCCTCGGTCAGCCGCTGGTGGTAGCGCAGGATGACGGCGGCCCGGTGGCGGCTGCTCAGCTGCGTCAGCCCGGCACCAACCTCCCCGGTCAGGGGCACGGCGTCACTGGGCCGGTCCCACCACCAGAGCGGACCCGCGCATCGACGAGCCATCGCCCGCAGCACATCGTCGGCCGGCTCGGACCGGCTGCGCTGCCAGGTCACCCCGGCCGAGGCCAGCGCCGAGCGCAACAGCTCCTCGGCCCGGCCGCGGTCGCCCGTCAGCAGGTACGCCGTCCCGAGCAGCCGATCGGCTTCGGTCACCACAAACGTCGTGAACTTGAGCCGGGGCGGACCCGACGGCATCGTCGGGCTCGATCGCCCGGCGAAGCCCGCCGGATCATCGAGGTCGGCAGCCGATCCGGGACCGAATCGGGGCGAGACGGCCGCACCGACGAGATCATCGGTGAGGTCCAGCGTGGCGACCGGTCCGGCCTGGCCGACCGGCCCATACCCGCTGATCGGCCCGGTTCCGGGAGCTGCGACCCAGTCGTCCGGGTCGCCGGAGATCAGTTCCTCCACCAGCAGCACCCCCCGACGGACGGCGATCCAGGGACGTTGGCAGACCGGCATTGGCCGGCAGGCGGTCGTTCCCGACCGCCCGCCGTGACTAGTTGGACGCGCCGGACCTCGGAAAGGTTGCGCCCCTCCCCGACCGGCTCAGGACGGCATGGCACCCTGTCCCGGTGACCGATGAGCTGAACGTCCTGGGTGGCACTCTGGAACCGTGTGGTTCCGATCCGGTGACCGGCTTTTTCCGGAACGGCTGCTGCAGCACCGGGGTAGAAGATCTTGGCAGTCACACCGTGTGCACGGTGGTCACCACCGAGTTTCTGGAGTACCAGCGCAGTGCCGGAAACGACCTGATCACGCCGCGCCCAGAGTATCGCTTTCCGGGACTGAAGCCGGGTGATCGCTGGTGTGTTGTCGCCTCCCGCTGGCTGCAGGCCTACCGGGACCAGGCCGCGGCCCCGGTCGTCCTGGCGGCCACGCATGAGCGCGCCGCAGACATCGTGCCACTGGAGATTCTGCGGATGTACGCGGTCGACGTCCCCGCCGATCCCGGTTCCCTGATCGGCGACTGACCACCGCACCGACCACCGCACCGACCACCGCACCGAACGCAGCGCTGAACACGGCACCGACGCCTGCACCGAACGCAGCGCTGAACACCGGACTGACCACCGGACCAGCTCGCTCGTCGGCTCCCTCGCCATACCAAGAACCCTACGCCGGGTTGGAATTTCGTTCAGGACTACCCAAACCGGGCACAAAAGTCTGGTGGCCATGGAGCCCGTATCGAAATCGTGTTGATCAAGATCAACTTCCAAATTGGACGGGATTCTGCCTCGGTGAATGGGTCATAACCCCGTACAGATCAGGCTTTCTCTTGATCCATTGCGAGGGCGGCGGCAGGCGTCAGCTGACGAGGTCGGCTATGGCGGCGCTGTTTTCGGTTCGGTGCCGGGCGGCGCCGATCAGCGCACCCACGCCGAAGGTGACGAACGGCAGGGCCACCAGCACCCAGCCGGTGGCGTTCAGCGCCCACGGCGTGGTGGCCGGGTCGACGCCCTCCGGCGCGGTTCCGGCCAGTAGCCCGAACCGGGCGATCAGCAGGTACAGCCCGGCGACCAGGCCGGCCGTCGCGAGCACCGGAGCGAGCACGGTGTTCCAGATCCGGGTGTCGGTGTTGTCCGCCCGGAAGAACCGCACCACCGCGATCGAGACCAGGATCTCCACCAGCACGATCGCGATCACCGCGGTCCCGGCCAGCCAGTAGAACAGGTTCAGCACCGGGTCCAGGTCGAAGCCCGCGAAGATGGCGATCACGATCAGGGTGAGCACCGACGTCGTCACCGTGGCCACCGCGGGCGCCGACCGCCGGTTCACGGTGGCGAGTTGGCCGGGCAGTACCCTGGCCCGGCCCATCGCGAACAGGTATCGGGCGGTGCAGTTCTGGAACGCCAGCAGGCCGGCGAAGAGGCTGCTGATGATCAGCCAGCTCATCGCCGTCCCCAGCCAGTCACCGACGTACCGGTCGGCGACCGCGTAGAGCACGGACGCCGGATCGGCCAGCGGCTGTCCGTCCACACTCGACAACCGAGCGACCTCGGCGACGGCCTTCGAGGCACCGAGACCGGTGACGATGGCCAGCGAGGTGAGCACGAACAGGGTGGTGATGACGCTGACCGCGAGGTAGGTCGCCCGCGGCACGGTCCGTTTCGGGTCGCGGCTCTCCTCGCCGAAGATCGCGGTCGCCTCGAACCCGACGAACGAAGCGAAGGCGAAGGTCAACGCGATCCCGGCGGAGCCGGTGAAGCCGCCGTCGAACAGCCGGTCCGGCGCGAACGAGGCGGCCAGGTCGAGGCCCTCCGGCGAGTCCGAGACGAAGACGCCGACGGTCATCGTCGCCAGCGACAGTACCTCCAGGATCAGCAGCACGCCGAGCAGCCGGGCACCGACGTCCACGCTGAACAGCGACAGCCCGAGCACCAGCAGCCAGGACAGCACCGACCAGACCCACCACGGCTGGTCCCAGCCCAGGTGGTCGTTCAGCTGTGTCCCGAGCATCGGGCCAATGAAGCCGTAGATCGACAGCTGGATCGCCAGATACGCCACCACCGAGACGAACGCCGACCCCACCCCGGCGGTGACCCCGAGCCCGCGGCCGACGTAGGCGAAGAACGCGCCGGTGTTGGTCACCCGGTGACTCATCGCCGAATAGCCGACGCTGAACAGCAGCAGCGTCAGCCCGACCAACAGGTAGGCTGCCGGCACCGCGGGCCCGACGCCGAGCACGATGCCGACCGGAACCCCACCGGTCATCCCGACGAGCGGGGCCGAGGCAGCGACCGCGAAGAAGGTCACCCCGAAAATGCCCAACCGCCCCTTGGCAAGGGTCTTCTCTGGCGCGGGCCGCCGGCGACCGGTCCGAATGCTCATCAGGATTCCCCTTTGCAGTGGTCGCTCTCGCTGGACGGGACGTCGAGCGTCGGATTCCGATCAAAGAAGCCGGACGGGCGCAGGGAGAAGCCGATCCGATCGACCGGCATCACCGGCCAGTCCTCCGGGCGCGGGAAATGCGTCAGCCCGAAGGTGTGCCACAGCACCAGATCTGCCCCGATCAGCGGGCGGTCCCCGGCGACGTAGGCGGGCAGGCCCGCACCGCCCGGATGCTGATTGACGAGATCGCCCGCCGGATACCGTTCATCGGGCGAGTACTGGGTCACCCACAGATGTTTGGTGGCGAATCCGGCCCGGCGCGCGATGGACGACGACGGGTCCGCCAGCAGGGTGGGCTGCGGTTGCGGGTGCAGCACATAGCCGACCGGATCGCCGAACCGGTTGAGCCGCTCGGGATTCTCGATCCGCCAGAGCCGGGCCACACTGGAGTCCGCCAAGCGCTGCGCCTGCGACTCGCTCGCCAGCGGGGTTCGGCGCCGGGTGAAGGCATTTCCGCGTGGGTTGTCCGGTCCGACCGGCAGCCGCTGCGCCTCGATCTCCACCACCGTGTTCACCGGCCCGTCCACCATCATGTCCAGCCGGGCGCTGAAAAGGTGCTGGTGATAGGGCGCGCCGAGACCGGGGGCCAGCTGCGACGCGTACGGGTACCCGGCTCCCGGGTAGGCACTGGTGAAGACGACGCCGGTGGCCTTGGCCTCGAACTCGATCAAGCCGTCCAGGTACAGGTACCAGAAGAAGCCGTACTCGTAGTTGCCGATCGTGCTGAACGAGGAGATCACCAGCCGCCGGGCGCGCCGGGTCTCGCGTGAGTTGGTCCACAGGTCGGAGTGTTTCCACAGCACCCCGACGTCCTCCTCATGGATGCACACGGCATTGCTCAGCACCCGGGGGCGACCGAGTTCGTCGGCGATGACGGCATCCAGGTAACGAATCTCGCCGACGCAGTCGCAGCCCAGCTGGAGCGAGTTGGCGTACTGGCCGACCTGGTACTCGCCGGTGTCGAAGTAGTTCTGCCAGGACCGTAAGGGCGAGGGGTCGGCGTAAGGCACCACCATCTCGGCGATCGAGGCGCGGTGCACGATCGGCCGGACCACGCCCGCGTCGAGGAACCCGATCCGGTGCAGAACCAGGCCCTCCCGGACATCGAAACCCACCTGCAGGGACCAGTTCTCCCATTCCAGCCGGTGCTCGTCGAGGCTGAAGCTCGGGCCTTCGGGCTGACGGATCTCGATCGGCCGCTGGCTGGTCCGGGCCGGGCCGACCTGCGCCGGATCGTCGAAGTTGCCCGGTTCGGTCGGGATCGGCACCACCCCGGTGTCGATCACGGCGTCCACGGTCCGGTTCATCACGTCCACGTATGCCACCAGGCCGTCGACCGGATGCGCCCAGGCGTGGTCGGCCGGGTAATCCTGATGGAAGGCCAGACCGCGCAGCAACCGCCGGCCGACCTCACCCTCGTCCTCGTAGACCCCCGCCGACAGCGGCGCCACCCGGACCGTCGCCGGTTCCAGCCCGCGGGCCGCGAGGGCGGCCAGCCAGCGCTCGTCGGTGGAGAGGATCTCCTCCACCAGGGGGTATTCCTCGTTCAGCACCGGCACCTGGCCGTCCACCGCGGGATCGAGTTCGCGGTTCGACCGCACCTCGCGGGCGGTCAGCGAGATCAGCAGGTCGCGCGCGGCCGGTCGGCGCAGGTCGTGCAGCAGCACCCGGGCGAGTCGCTCTGCACCGGCGTTGCCGGCTCGGTCGCCGAGCAGCGCGTCGTGATCGGGCTCCGAGAGCCCGAGGTAGGCGAAGCGGGTATCTTCGCTCAGCAGCCCTGCGGCGCGGACGATCTCGACCACCGATTCGATCTCGGCAGCTGTCAGTGGGTCGAGCGGGTCGAGTGAATCAGTTGGACGCTCGGGGTCAGATGGACGCTCGGGGTCAAGTGGGCGCTGCGGGTCGGAGGGGCGAGAAGGGTCGGCGTCGGGTTCCGTGGCCTTGGCATCGAGCGAGGTCATGGACAACTCCCCCTCAGAAGGTTGCACCATCATGTGCATAAGGGGTAGTTCGGTCAATAGGTCGCGCTGATCGGCTCGTGACCTGCTCAGATCACTGGGCTGGCGCCGCCGTCCAGGTTGATCGCCGTCCCGGTCAGATACGACGCTCGTTCGGAGAGCAGAAACGCTGCAAGGTCAGCGAATTCGTCGGCTCGGCCGACCCGGCCGAGCGGAATGCCGCTCGCCGTCACGAGATCCGCGTACACCTGGTCCAGGGAACGGCCCGATTCCTCGGCCCGGCGCACCCATTGACCGCTCTCGATCACCCCGATCAGCAGAGCATTCACCCGGATCCGCTCCGGACCAAGCTCTTTCGACAGCGCCTTCGTCAGGGCCATCCCGGCTGCCCGGGACGCCGACGACGGCATCGATCCGGCACCGGGCGCCTTGGCGCCGACCGCGAGCACGTTGAGGATCGATCCACCGCCGGCCGCGCGCAGGTGCGGCAGTACCAGTCGGGTGGCCCGGACCGCGCCGAGCAGCTTCAGCTCCAGGTCCGCCGTCCACGCCTCGTCGGCGATCTCTTCGATCCGCCCGGCCGCGCTCTGGCCCGCATTGTTCACCAATCCGTCAATCCGCTGCCAGCGCTCGGCCGCGGCCGTGACGAAGGCGGCTAGTTGGTCCGGGTGGGTGACGTCGGCACGCACAGCTAGCACGTCGCTACTCAGATCGGAGAGTCTGGCTCGGGCGGCCTCCAGCCGTTCGGGGTCACGACCGCAGATCGCGACCCGCGCGCCCTCCTCGACCAATCGCTCGGCCAATGCCGCCCCGAGCCCGTCCGTACCGCCGGTGATGAGAACAACGGATCCGCGCAGGTGAAGGTCCATCTTCAAGTAAATATCACGTGATCAACAGCTCAGGAATCACTGACATATCTTCGCTACCACGCGGATATTACGAACATCACATTTTCTCGATCACGTTTTGATTACCCGTCAGACGCGACGTATCGTCCCGAATGGCTCATCCACCGATGGGCCGGGTGACCGTTTCGCCGAAGTCCATCGGCGGTCATCCCTACACATTCATCGATGGACACCGGGGACCCACCTGGCGCTGATAGCGCCGCGGGGCTAAGTCGGCTTAGGCCGACCGGACAACTTCCGTCCGAGCCCGACAGCTCACCTGGCAGGCATGGGAAGGAATACACCCGTGCGCAAAAACCATGCCCGAAGATCCGTCATGCCCATCGGCGCCTTGATGACTGCAGGCGCCCTGGTCCTTGCCGGTAACTCACCGGCCAGCGCCGCCCAGCCCGTCGCCAGCTCCAGCACCGGCGGGGATTCCCTGAATGAAGCACCCGTGGCCGGCGAGGTCGCCGCGACCGCCAAGGTCTCGGACACCGAGACCACCCGGCAGACCCGCAAGGCCACCGCCAGAGCCGGCGCGAAGCTCACCCCCAAGGTGAAGGTCTTCTCCAAGGTCACCGCCTCGTCAACGCGTAGCGGCAAGGCCTCTTCCACCGTTCAGGCAACACGCTACGCCCCGACCTACGCGGCCGCACTTGCAGAGGCCAAGGCCGTCGCGAAGAAGGCCGCGCACGACCGAGCACTCGCCGCGGCGAAGTCTCGAGCCGGCAAGCTCGCCCTGGCCCGGGCGAAGTCCCTGGCGAAGGTGCGGGCCAAGGCGAAGGCCAAGGCCGCGGTCCGGGTGAAGTTCGGCAACATGGTGATCAAGCGCGCCGCCGCCCAGCGCGGCAAGCCCTACCGCTGGGGTGCCACGGGTCCCCGCGCATTCGACTGCTCCGGCTTCGTCATCTACGTGATGAAGGGTGTCGGCGTGAAGAACCTGCCGCGCACCTCCTCGGCGATCTCGAAGAAGGCCCACAAGGTCGCCAAGTCCCAGAAGAAGAAGGGCGACCTGGTGTTCTTCACCAGCCACGGCCGCGTCTACCACGTCGCCGTCTACGCCGGTGGCGGCAAGATCTGGCACGCCCCCGGCAGCGGCCGGCGGGTGACCAAGGTCAAGATCTGGACGTCGAGCTACAAGGTCGGCCGCGTCCCCGCCTGAACCAAGGCTCATCCTTGGACGACGCACCTGCCGTGATCAGCGGCAGGTGCGTCGTCCGAAGGGTTTTCAGCTTCCGGTCTCCGCGGCGGTATCCGCGGCCGGGTTCTTGACCAAATGCTTCTCCAACAACCGAAGGTCCAGGCTGGCCGTCGAGCTTCTCGGCGTGATCATTTCGGCCACCCCGGATCGCAGATTGGTTGGCAGACTGGCCATCACCAAGGTGATCGCTGTGTGCGCTTCGTCGACCGCGACTAACTTGAGTGATCCGCGTACCGTCGGCCCGGCAATCCCGTGCCAGACGAAACAATGATCCTGATATCGAAGTTTCACCACCATCTTGATCTCTCGATGCTCGCGTCCGTCGGCGAACGTAAAGAGATAACGCTCATGGCTGGTGTATCTGATCGATCCGATCCCCTGAAGGAACTCCGACCACGCCTCAACGTCCCGCAGCCGCTTCTCCACTGTTGCCAGTGGGAGCGGGACGACGGTTGTCGCCTGCTGCTGCCTCATCGGCCCATCCCCGTTCCCGGCCGCCGACCTGATGTCGACGGTCACCTGCACGGTCTTTCCCGAACAATTCGAACGCTACTCCCCGGGCCTACGATCTGCAGGTAATGACCGCCATCAACGAGCTCACGCTGCTGCGACTCGTCGCCCAACGGATCGCCGGGCCCGGTCACGCCTGCGCCCGGGAGGCCGTCCAGCACCTGACCGCGATCCAGGGCCAGGACCACTCCGGCGCGATCACCTCGATCGCCCTGCGCACCCGCGCTCGCAGCCGGATCGAGGTCGAGACCGCCTTCACCAACGGCGAGATCGTGAAGTCGTGGCCGATGCGCGGCACCTTGCACATGATCGTCGCCGAGGACCTGCCGTGGCAGTTGGCCCTGACCGCTCCTCGGATCGTGGCGAGCCAGGCGGCCCGACGTGCCCAGCTCAAGCTGGACGACACCGACCTGGAGCTCGCCCGGAGGGTCGCCGTCGACGTCCTGAGCGGTGGTCGTGAACTGAGCCGGGCCGGGCTGCTGGCCGCCTGGGAAGCGGCCGGGCTGAGCACCGCCGGGCAGCGCGGATACCACCTGATCGTGCACCTGGCCCAGACCGGCACGCTCTGCTTCGGACCGCTTCGGGACGGCGAGCAGCAATTGGTTCTGCTGTCCGAGTGGGTGCCGCGGCCTCGGCTGCTGGAGCGTGACGAAGCCCTCGGCGAGCTGGCGCTGCGGTACTTCTGCGGTCACGGCCCGGCCACCGCGAAGGACTTCGGCCGCTGGGCGAAACTGGTCGCGGCCGACGTCCGGACCGGGCTGGCGCTTGCCCGGCCCGAGCTGGAACCGCTGAACCTGGACGGCGTCGAGTACTTGATGGACCCGCAGACCCCCGAACGACTGCGCACCCACCGAGCCGAGGCGCGTGGCGTGTTCCTGCTGCCGGGCTTCGATGAGTACATGCTCGGCTACGGCGACCGCAGCGCGGCCCTGGCCCCCGAGTTCGCCGACCGAATCGCGCCGGGTGGGAACGGGGTCTTCCAGCCCACCGTGATCGTCGACGGCCAGGTGGTCGGCACCTGGCGGCGGACCGGCCGCCGTCAAGCACAAACGTTGCAGGTCAGCCCCTTTCAGCCGGTCTCCGACGAGCTGGCCGCCGTCATCGCCGACGTCTACCAGGCCCTTCCGTAACTGCGCGCAGCCGGCGCTGCTGCCCCAACCAGCAGTGCCCAGCGGCTTTGCAGTGTCCGTTTAGCGGCCGTGCGGATAGATTTCTAGCGATCACTTCCCTTGGAGGCATGGTGACCGCACGTCGAGCGCTGATCGCCGGTGGTGGGCTGGGTGGGCTGACGGCCGCGGTCGCCCTGCATCAGCAGGGCTGGCAGGTGTGCGTGTTCGAGCAGGCCGAGACCCTGGAGCCGGTCGGGGCCGGGATCAGCCTGTGGCCGAACGCGCTCCGCGCGCTGGACGCAATCGACGTCGGTGAGCAGGCCCGCTCGCACGCGACCCTGTCCGGCCCGAGCGGGGTCCGGCTGCCGGACGGCCGATGGTTGTCCCGCTCGGACATCGGCGCCGCGGTGCGGGGCCGGTTCGACGATCCGCTGGTCCTGCTGCACCGCGCCGAGCTCGCCCAGTTGCTGGTGGAGCAGTTGCCGTTCGGTGCCGTACAGGCCGCGACCAAGGTGCTCGGGGTGCACGTCGGGGCCGACGCCGACTCCGCTCCGGCCACGCTGATCCACCAGTACGGCGAGAGCGAGGCCGAACTGGTGGTCGCCGCCGACGGGATCCGCTCGGTGCTGCGAACCTTCCTGTACCCGCAGTACCCCGGCCCGAGCTACGCCGGGTACACGGCTTGGCGAATGGTTGTGCCCGCGCTCGAAAACACAGCCGGGACAGCAGAACAAACGGGATTCGAGACCTGGGGAACGAACGGCCGCCGGTTCGCCGTACTGCCGCTGGGCGAAGGACGGTGGTACTGCTACGCGACCTCCACCGCGGACCCGGGTCTGCTCTTCGACGACGAACCGGCCGAGCTGGCCAGGCTCTTCGGCGACTGGCACGAGCCGATTCCGCAGATCATCGCCGCGCTCAAGCCCGACCAGGTGCTGCATCAGGACGTTGAGGAACTGGCCACCCCGCTGCCCTCGTTCGACCGCGGCCGGGTGGCCATGGTCGGCGACGCCGCTCACGCGATGACCCCGGACCTCGGGCAGGGCGGCGGGATGGCGATCGAGGATGCTGTTGTCCTCGCCCGGCTGCTCGGCGAGGACCGGCCGGTGGTGCCGACGCTGCACGAGTACACCCGGCAACGGCTGCCCCGCACGACGATGGTCGCCCGGCGTTCCCGCCGAGCCGGCCGGATGTACAGCGCGCCCTACAGTGCGCAGGTGCTCGCGGCCCGGCTGGTCGGCCGACTCCCGGCGGCGGCGCTGGCTCGTGGCCTCGGCTCAATCGTCGACTGGCGCCCGCCGGCCGCGCCGAAACCTCCGAACCAAAGCCCGCCGACCCCCGCTCCGTGACCCAAACCCTGGGTGATTCCCCGCCAGGATGGGGGAATCACCGCAGCGGGTGTGGTCAGAGCAGGCCGAGCTTGGCTACTGCGTCGCGCTCGTCGGCGAGTTCGGCGACCGAGGCGTCGATCCGGGCGCGGGAGAACTCGTCGAGCTCCAGGCCCTGGACGATCTCGTAGCGACCCCCGGTGGAGGTGACCGGGAAGGACGAGATCAGGCCCTCGGGCACGCCGTACGAACCGTCGGAGACCACGGCGGCGGACGTCCAGTCACCGGCCGGGGTGCCGTTCACCCAGGTGTAGACGTGGTCGATCGCGGCGGACGCGGCGGAGGCGGCCGACGACGCGCCACGGACCTCGATGATCTCGGCGCCGCGCTTGGCGACCCGGGGGATGAACTCGTCGCGGACCCACGCGTCGTCACCGACGGCCTCGGACACACTGCGCCCGCCGACCTCGGCGTGCGTGATGTCCGGGTACTGAGTGGCCGAGTGGTTGCCCCAGATCGCGACCTTCTTCAGGTCGGACACCGGGACGGCGAGGCGGATCGCCAGCTGGCCGATCGCGCGGTTGTGGTCCAGCCGGGTCATCGCCGTGAAGCGGTCGGCCGGGACGTCGGGCGCGTGCGTGTGCGCGATCAGCGCGTTGGTGTTCGCCGGGTTGCCCACCACGAGCACGCGGATGTCGGCGGCGGCGCCGGCGTTGATCGCCTCGCCCTGCGGCTTGAAGATCCCGCCGTTGGCCTCGAGCAGGTCGCCGCGCTCCATGCCCTTGCTTCGCGGCCGGGCGCCGACCAGCAGCGCGACGCTGGTCCCGTCAAACGCCTCCTTCGCGTCGTCGAACACGTCGACTCCGGTGAGCAGCGGGAAGGCGCAGTCGGCCAGCTCCAGCGCGGTGCCCTCGGCGGCGCGAACCGCCTGCGGTACCTCGAGCAGGCGCAGCCGGACCGGCACATCGGCGCCGAGCAGCTGGCCGGAGGCGATGCGGAACAGGAGGGCGTAGCCGATCTGGCCGGCAGCACCAGTGACGGTGACATTGACGGGGGACGTAGTCATGTGATTCACCCTAGCGGCCACGCGATCCCGTTCAACGCCACCCGGTGTGACGCGGTCGGCGTCCCGGCCCGGCCCGGACGGCAGCGGGGATCTCCGCCCCGACCGGCTCCCCCGGCCCGGCGCTCGGGGCGGCGGCGAGCACGATGCGGTCCGGCCGCAGCAGCACCGCGCCCACCCCGCGACCGACCAGCCAGTCGCGCAGCGCCGCGGACTCGATCATCGTCACCGCCGACCCCGACCCAGCTGCCTGGCCCGGCGCACCGGCTGCCTGGCCGGTCTCGATCGGGCCGGTCGCCTCGATACCGCGTGGTGCCCGGCTTGGTGCCCGGCGGGGTCGGGCGGCGAGCCGAAACACTCGAGCCTCTAGCCGGTCAGCCAGGCCGGCCAACTCCAAACCCACCGGCCCGGCCGCGATCACCGCGAAACCGGGACCAAGGACGTCGTCCAACCGCACCTCGTCCGAGCGCACCTGGTCCAGATGCACCTCGTCCAAACCCACCTCGGCCGAACCCTCGCCGGCCGAGCCGGACCCGACGTCGTCCATCGGGCCGGTCCCGTCCTGGACCGTCCGCACCCACGGTTGCGGAAACAGCACCCCGGCCGGATCGCGGAACGGACGCCGACCCCGGAGCGACCATTCCAGCCGAGTTCGGGGCCTGGCCCGGAGCACCAACGGGCCGGGGACCAGCGGCGGGCCGGTCTGATCCAGGATCAGCCCGGTGGCACCGGGCAACCGGCAGAACCCGTTCAGCAGCAGCCGCCGAAAGGTCGCGGCCCGGTCCTGGCCGCCGGTCATCGCCCAGCCGGCCACCACCGCGAGCCGGATCAGCGCTCGGGCATGCGGGCGGCGCTCGGATTCGTAGCTGTCCAGCAGCACGTCCTCGGGCCACGGCAGGACAGGTTTGTGCCCGATCACAGCGGGATCCGTCGTGGCCAGCAGCAGGGCCAGCTTCCAGGTCAGATTCTGGACGTCACGCAGCCCGGATCCCAGGCCCTGACCGATGAACGGCGGTGTCTGATGAGCGGCGTCGCCGAGCAGGAACACCCTGCCCCTGCGCCAGCGATCGGCCAGCCGGGCCCGGAAGGTGTACTCGGCCGCCCGCAGTACCTCCAGCTCGGTATCCGGAGTAGGCCCAGTCCACGGGATGAGCAGCTCCCGGAGCCGTTCCGGAGTGCTCAGCTCGGCCACCGACTCCCCCGGGTGCAGGCGGAACTCCCAGCGATAGCGGTCCGCGCCGATCCGCATCGCGGTCGCCGCCCGGCGCGGATCACAGACCTGCTCAACGCCGTCCCACACCGCTAGCGGCGCCTCGGATCGCAGGTCCAGCACCAGCCAGCGCTCCTCGAACCGCAAGTCATCCAGTTGCGCGCCGAGGTGTGCGCGGACAACGCTGTTCGCGCCGTCACAGCCGAGCACGAACTGCGCGGTGAGCGAACCCACCCGGCCACCCGGTTTCGACTGCCGGTACTGCACCCGGATCGGGGTGACCGGCCGACCGCTGAATTGCTGGACGGCGGTGACCTGCACTCCGGCCCACAGCTCGGCCTCCGGCTGCCGGGCCAGTTCGGCGCGCAGCAGCCGATCCAGGTCCGGCTGGTCAAACAGCGTGGACTGCGGGTGGCCGTGCACTCCGGTCGAGGCGTCCCGGCGGAACTCGGCGATCACCCGATGGTCGGCGCCCAGCAGCCGCAGCCCGGACGCCGGTCGGCTGATCTCGGCAAACGCCTCGCCGATCCGTAGCTCCTGGAGGATCCGCCGGGCTTCGTCGTCCACGTGCACGGCCCGCGGCAGCGGGTACGGACGCGGGTAGCGCTCCAGCACCAGGCTCCGGATCCCGCGCCGAGCCAGCATGATCGCGGCCGCCAGCCCGGTGGGCCCGGCGCCAACGATCACCACCGGGAGGTCGGCCGTCATTCCGGGCCGTGCTGCTTGCCGTGCTGCTGGCGGAGATCAGCGACCAGCGGGATGGCACCGATCTCGCTCGGCGCGGGCCCCACGTGCAGCAGGCCGAGCGCCCGGGTGGCCCGGGTCATCGCGACGTACAGGTCATTCGCGCCGCGAGGGCCGGCCAGGATCGCAGCCGGATCGACGACCAGGACCGAGTCGAACTCCAGGCCCTTGGCCTGGGCGACGGTCAGCACCACCAGCGGCCGTTGCAGGTCGACGTCCGTGCCGAAGGATGCCCCGGGCACCCGGGCCGCCACCGCCGCACAGCGGCCGTCGATCGTCTGCTCGGGTGCCAGGATCGCCACCGTTCCATCATCCACGTCCGTGACCTCGCGTTCGGCCCAGTCAGCGGCCACTCCGGCGAGATCGGACGCCACCACCGACGCCCGCCACGGCGCGCGGCCGCCGTGCCGGATCGACCTCGGCGGCGGCTCGCTCGAGCCGACCGTCGCGAGGACCCGCGCGGCGGCGTCCATGATCTCCGCCGGCGTCCGGTAATTGACGTTGAGTCGCAGCAGCCGCAACCGGTCACCGACGTGCGGTCCGAGTACCTGCTGCCAGGACGCGGCGCCGGACGGGCTGTGCGTCTGCGCCAGGTCCCCCACCACGGTCATCGATCTGGTGGGACAGCGGCGCATCAGAGTCCGCCACGCCATCGCCGACAGCTCCTGCGCCTCGTCCACCACGACGTGGCCGTACGCCCAGGTGACGTCCGCCGCCGCTCGCTCGGACAGGGTCTGCCCAGCGCCCGCACGGTGCCGCGCTGCGAATGACTCAGCATCCAAACCCTCTGCAGCGCTTAGCGTCTGGCTGTACTCAGCGGGTCGGGTGAGATCCAGCACGCCCCGCGCGTAGGCAATCTCCTCCGCCTCCGCACGGGCCTGCGCTCGGTGCCGGGCTCGGGTGTCTTCGCCGAGCAGGTCGGCCGCCTCGTCGAGCAGCGGCACATCCGCCTCGCTCCAACCCTGCCCGGGGGCACGCAGCAGCAGCCGTTGTTCGGCGGTGGACAGCCCCGGCGCTGCCGTGGCCAACCGGTGCACGTCGGCGAACAGGTCGTCCAGGAGTTGCTGGGCGGTGAGGTACGGCCAGAGCTCCGTGATCGCCGCGCGCACCTGTGGGTTCTCGGCAAGCTCGGCGGCCAGTAACGCCTCGTCACCGGTGACATTGACGGTGTCGGTGGTCGATGGGTCGTCCCCGATGAGCCCCGGCAACCGGTCGAGTTCGGCGGCGAGCGCTTTGTCGGCCGCCGCGAGCTCGGCCTCAAAACCCTCCTCGACCTCCTCGAGTTGACGCTCCGCCACCCGAATCGCCTGTCGGGCCAGCTCCCGCAGCACCGCCCGCTCGAACCCGACCCGGGCCCGGTTGTGCGGCTGCCGAGTCGCGAGCGCCTGTGCCACGGCGCGCTCCAGGAACACCGTCGTCAGGGTCAGCTGGTCCCCGTCAACCTCGATCGAGACGGCCTCCCTGGAACCCTGCCGATCGCGGACCGCGGCGGCGATGACGTCCGCCAGCTCCGGTCGTCCCTTGAGCTCCACGACCTCCGGCGGCTCGTCCCGATCAGCCACCACCCCGGGGAAGAGTTCGCCGACGGTGGCCAGCACCGCCCGGGTCTCGCCCAGCCCGGGGAGCACGTCACTGACGTAGGCCAGGAAAGCGGGCGAGGGACCGACCACCAGCACACCCCGGCGGGCGATGTCCGGATGGCTGTAGAGCAGATACGCGGCACGATGCAGGGCGACAGCGGTCTTGCCGGTACCCGGCCCGCCCTGCACCACCAGCACGCCGGTGTGCGAGGACCGAACCGCCTCGTCCTGTTCGCGCTGCAGGGTCGGGACGACGTCCCGCATCCGTCCCGAACGGCCGGCGGTGAGCGCCGCGACCAGTGCTCCCTCGCCGACCAGCCCGCCGGTCAGTGCGTCGGCGTGGGCGGTTTCGCGGTTGTCGAGGAGTTCGTCGTCAACCCGGACGACCTGACGGCGGCGGGTGGTGAGGTGCCGACGACGACGCAGACCCTGCGGCGATGCCGCCGTCGCCAAGTAGAAGGGACGCGCCGCGGCGGCACGCCAGTCCAGGAGCAGCGAGTCGCCGGTCCGGTCGCGCATTCCGATCCGGCCGATGTAGTGCCGCTGCCCGTCCTCGGTGTCGATCCGGCCGAAGCAGAGCCCGTGCTCGGCGGCATCCAGCGCGGCCCGCCGGTCCAGTAGCTGGGTGAGCTGAGCATCGCGTTCCAGCCGCCCCTGCGCATGGGTGGCGGTCTCCCGCAACAGGGAGGCCACCTTCTCGTCGGCGTACCCGCGCTCCGCGTCAAGCTCCGCGTAGAGGGCTTCGACCTGCGCCCGTTCCTTCTCGACTTCGTCGTTCGGCAACCGTCCCCCTGACGTCCACCCGGCCAAACTGCTCGCAAGCCGAACCGTTGCCGATCTCTCGTTATTCCGCTGTGAGGGGTGAAGATCGACGGCGTCAGTCGCCGCAGACCCGGTTGCGTCCGGCTTCCTTGGCTCGGTAGAGCTCGCCGTCCGCCCGCGACAGCAGCGACTCGATGTCCAGGTCGTCCGCCGTCCGGAAGGCCAGCCCGATACTCACGGTGACCGTCAGCTCGCCGGAACGGGTCCGGATCGGCTCGTCGCAGATGCTCATCCGCAGCCGCTCCGGCAGCAGGTTGCCCGGCCCGGCGTCCTGCAGCAGCAGAGCGAACTCCTCGCCGCCGTAACGGCCGATCACGTCGGTCTGCCGGATCTGGTCGGCCAGCCGGGTGGCGACGATGCGAATCACGTCGTCCCCGGTGGCGTGCCCGTAGGTGTCGTTCACCTGCTTGAAGTGGTCGATGTCCACCATCAGCACGGTCAACGGCCGGTCGTGCCGGGCGGCGGCGGCCAGGTCGCGGGCGGCCACCTCGAAGAACCGGCGCCGGTTCGCGATCCCGGTCAGCTCGTCCTTCACCGCCAGCATCTGCACCTGCATGAACAGGATGGCCTTGTCGTAGGCGGTCATCCCCTGCGCGGCCAGCGCGGCGGCGACCTCGATGCCCTCACCGAGATCGACTTGCGGCTGGTCCGACGCCAGGACCAGCGAACCGGTCTGCCCGGACTGGATCCGCATCGGCACGCAGACCCAGCTCGTCGCGTCCGTCAGCTCCGGCGCGAGCGCAAGCGGGATCAGATCGGCCGAGCCGATCATCGGCTTCGCGAACGTGATGATCGCGGTGGCTTGGTCATCCTTCGGGACGAAGGTTCTGATCACCTCGATCGTCACCGGGTCGATCTCGATCCGGGTGAATGTGCCGGCCGGTTCGTCGAAGCTGAGTAACCAGACCCCGCTGCAGGACATCACCCGCTTGACCGAGTCGAGCAGCCGCCAGATCACCTCGTTCGGGTCGAAGGTGTCCGACATCGACTGCAGGGTGGCGCGCAGCGTGTCTGCGAGATCGCGCTGGCGCTGCGCGGTTTGCACGGAGATCTCCAACTGCGCCGCCCGCGCGGTCTCCAACGAGGTGGCGATGTGGTTCGTCAGGGCGGTCAGGATGCCGACATCGTCCGTGGTGAAAATGCCCTTGGCCACCTGACTGTCCAGGTAGACGACGCCGAGCAGCCGTCCCTCCAACTGCAGCGGGGCGACCAGGATCGAGCGCAGGCCGTGCAGCACGACGCTGGCCGCGCCGAGCGCCGCACCTTCCTCGGTTCCGGTGACCACCAGCGGACGGCCGGTCAGCCGAACCCGCTCCACCAGGGTGGTGCTGTACCCGGTCAGCTCCGGGACGTCCTGACCCTCGGCATCCCGGCCGAGATGAGCGGCCAGCCCACCGGTCACCGGGTCGGCGAGGAAGAGGAAGGCCCGGTCGGCGGCGAGGATCCGGATCGTCTCGTCCAAGGCGATCCGGGCGAGCTCACCCGGGTCGAGCACCCGCGAGGCCGCGGCGCTGACCTGCTGCAGGGCCTGAAGTCGCTGCCGTTCCAGCCCGGAGTGCGGGCCGGCCTGGCTGGGCTGCAGAGACAATGAGCCGTGGTCCACCGGCGTCAGCCCGAACTCGGCGGCAACCGCCGCCATCCGGTGCGGCCAGCGCTGATCGATGGCAATCGAGGACGCCAACCGGGCCTGCCGATGCGCTTCATCGGAGCCGATCGCGGTCAGGGCTCGGGCCCGGATCCGGGCCACCTCGAACGACACCATCGGCGCATCCGGGGTCTGGAAGAGGTCGATCTTCTCCAGCAGCTCCAAGGCCGCTTTCGGGTCGTCAACCAGCACGAAGAGATCGGCGCGGGCCAGCAGTGAGCGCGCCTGCAGCTCGAGCGGCTTGGCAGCTCGGCCGACCACGCGTACCGCCCGGCGAGCCGCATCCAGCCGTGCCGAGCGGTCGTCCGGGCCGGCCGTACGCAGCTGGGTCAGCCGACCGCGAGCGATCTGGTAGTTGATCATCCGGTGCGATCGAAGCAACCGAGCCGGGTCCAGGGCCAGCGCTTCGAACTCCGCCACTGCCGCCTCGAAAGGCGCCCCCAGCTCACCCTGCTCGACCAACACGTAAATGGTCGAGACCAGCCGCAGAACGGTCAGCTGCAGAGCGGTGTGCCCGGCGCAGAGCTCGTTCATCCGGCGCAGCTCGGCGCCGGCGTCGGCGGAGCGGCCGAGCATCGCATAGGTCAGGGCCGCGGACCCGATGAACGAGGTGACGTCGTCCGCCCGGTCGCCGAGCCGACGTCGGCCCTGGGCCAGCCAGTGCTCGGCTTCCCGGGTCCGGCCATCCACCACGGCGCTCAGGTTGAACGTCGCCGCAGCGTCCAGGAACGTCGCGACATCGAGCCACTGGCCGAGCTTTTCGATGTCCCGAGCCCACTGTTCGCCGCTGTCGTGCCCGCCGAAGAAGAACGCCGCTCCGCGGAAGTGCGCAGTCGTGGCCGCCTGCGTCGGGTCTTGGCTGGAGGGATCGGCCTGCGCCCGGGCGAAGGCTCGCCGCGCCGCCCGAGCCAGGCCGAGGTTGCCGTAAACGAAACCGAGCCCGCGCTGGCTGAGGGCGTACCACCGGCCCGGCCCGATCTGGTTCGCCCAGTACGGCATGCGCAGCGCATGCACCATCACCAGGTCGGAACGCATGCTGAAGGCACCGACGTACGCGCCCACCTCGTGCAGCGAGGCGATCGCGATGGCATGGTCCCGGCGCAATCCCTCGGCCCTGCCGAAGCCGATCCGGGTCCAGCCCTTCACCAGGCTGAACAGGAAGACAAACATCGTGCTGAGGAACAGCCCCACCCGGGTCCGCGGCAGCGGCGAGCCGAGCTCGGCCAGGGCGCGTTCGATGGCGTCCAGGGCGCCGTCGATGTTCCAGTTCGCCCGGTAGACGTCCGCGATCATGGTGAAGATCTCGGCCCGGCGCAGCAGCGTGGTCTCCACCTGCAGGGCCTGCTCCAGACACTCCCGGGCCTGCAGCAGCTTACCGGCTCGCAGCAATGCGGTGCCGACCAGGAGCAGGAATCCGCTCGGCAACCGGGTGCCGCGCTCGGCGGCGCTCTCCAGGAAGACGACCGCCTCGGCCGGGGCATGGTTCTCCAGCGCGAGTCGACCGGCCGCCCAGCAGGCGGCGAACGCCCGATCCGAGGCGACGTCCAGGTCGCACTGCATGTAGTGGTGGGCGACGGCGTAGACATGATCCACCCCGCGGACGCCGTCCGGCACCGGCATCTCGTCCAGCGCCCCGGCGATCCGGCGGTGCAGGTCGGCGGTCGCGGCGTCGTCCAGGTCGGCCAGCAGTGCCTCGCGGATCCGGTCGTGCAGGAAGGCGAACTCGCCGTCGTCCCGGGGGTCCACCAATCCGCGCCCGGCCGCCTCCACCAGGGCGGCGACGACCTCGTCCAACGCGATCTCGTGGACCGCGGCGACCACCTCGGGCGGGAACCGGGCGCCGATCGCCGCCGCCGTGACCAGCAGTTCCCGGATCCCGGCAGCCAGACCGTGCACCCGGGTGATCACCAGTCCGAGCGCATCCTGCGGCAGTTCGAGCGCGTCCAGACCCTCCTCGTCGAGGACCCAGGTACCCCAGGCCGGCCGGAGCAGCCCGGCGTCCACCACGGCCCGCAGGTACTCCTGGACGATGAACGGATTGCCGTTGCTGCGCACGTACAACAGCCCGACCAATCGGGCGTCAACGATCAAACCGGGGATCAGCCCACGGATCTGGTCCGCGACCCCGGCCTCATCGAGCGGCCCCAGCGCCAGGTCGAGATCGACGCTGCCGCCCATCGCCGCGACGAACGCGTCCGCTCCGGTGCTGTTCTGCACGTCGTCCCGGGCGGTGACCAGCACCAGCATGGTGGACGAGCGCAGCACCGCGGACAGCTGAGCCAACACCCGCCGGCTGCCCGGATCCAACCACTGGACGTCGTCCAGCACCAGCAGCAGACCACCGGATTCGCGGGCCAGGCCGGCCAGGAATCCAGCCACGGCCGCGGCGAACTGGTTCTGGCTGTCCGGCCCGTCGGCACCCGGGCCGTCCGCAACACTGTCCAGGTCGACCGTGGCCGGGGCCCCGCCGTCGGCGACAGCACCGTCCCGACCGTTCAGTACCGCCTCGAGACCGGGAGCCAGCCGACTGAGCATCGACGTGGACCAGCCCGCGCAGGCCGCACGGATGGCGGATCGACGACGCCAGCGCTCCTGCACCGGCATCCGGCCGATGGCCTGGAGATGATCTTCGATTGCCGCTCGCAGCGGCGCAAACGGCACCGGGTCATCGGTTGAGGCGCTGCCGCAGAGCACGGTGCGACCCGCCGCCCGGGCGTTTTCGGCCAGTTCCGCGGCCAGCGTGCTCTTGCCCGCACCGCCGCCGCCGCGCAAAACGCAGACCCCACCGCGGCCCGCCAGCGCCACGGCCCAGCGCTCGGACAGCGCGGTGCGTTCGCTGGCGCGACCGGTGATCCGCAGTCCGGTCGAGGTGGGCGGGACGGTCGAGGTGGGCGAGGCGCTGTGGGCACCGTGAGCGGTCGGGTCGCCGACCTCGGCCGGCGGCTGCGGCGCCCCCGGCAGGGCGCGCAGGTCCGCGGCAAGGAGTTCGCCGGTCTGGTATCGGTCGTCCGGGTCCTTGGCGAGCAGCTTCGCCACC
>Ga0307513_10000939_pt1 | contig 42159 bp, 40 predicted proteins | sample 15_EM_MG_FD_202174 | JGI IMG/M metagenome (GOLD analysis project Ga0307513, IMG submission 202174) | Populus trichocarpa ectomycorrhiza microbial communities from riparian zone in the Pacific Northwest, United States - 15_EM | ecosystem: Host-associated > Plants > Roots > Unclassified | place...
CATCCTCCACATCCATCTCATCCCTGGGGCATGCCATTTCCCAGGTTTGAGGCGGTTATTTTTCTTTAAAGAGGGGTAAGTGCAAAAATCTTGGTGTGGAAAAAAGTGCAATTTTCGTCCGTGAGGTAAATAGGGGGAGAGAAGCATGAGTCTTACTTACGGAATTCTACAGTAAGTTATACTGGTATTGGCACTATAGCTACAAGTAGGTTAGATTTATTGAATTATTAACCCCTCCGGGACGGAAAGGAGAAGTCTGTACCCACCCTAAACCTCTGTCGCAACAAACTGACCCTAACTCAAAGATAGAAAAAGAGAATATATTTCCTACGGTAGACTTACCACCAGGGTTATTTAGGGATCCTATAATAGCAGAAGTTCAAGTTGCATCGTATAAGTGATGTGAATCGTTATCACGCAGGTTTACTTTATGATCCGGGGAGAAAGGAAAGCCCAACGCCCCAGCACACGGTTCAATTATTCAAGTTTTTATACTCGTATAGGTAGACCTCAGTAGCACCACACATGCCGGTACACTGGACTTCTTTAGAGGGGAAGAACCGATCATGCTCGCTAATACAAATGGGGAAGCCAAATTTTGGCGTGGAAGCATGAGCACATTGACGGCAGAGAAGACGCAACTAGGATCCGACTGCTCTAGCAGACAGCCGACTTCACGATTGGGATACCGTGTTTTGCTGATAGTCGAGGGAGGTTGAGCGCCCTCCAATAATTAAATTGGGGGGTTATTATAGTTTTTGATGGGACAACCCCATGTCCTCCCCGCACAGGTAGGCGATGATTCAATCTTAAAATTGACACTGATGCTCGGGTGAAGGCGCAGTCCATGTCGCAAGCGCTGCACGATATGTCCAAGAATCTATCATGTAGACTCTCTATCGCAATGAACCTTGCATTATTTATTGTGTTCTCTGATGTTGAACTCATACCGGTACTGGTGTTTTACAGCAACCGATGTGCTGGTGTTTACTCAGCGAGAGATGATTGGATAATGGTTTAAGCAGCTGGAGCCGCCCCTTTTTTTATGGCCAGCTGGTCCAAATTCTACACAACCTCCAGTATCGCTACTATAGCCATCTATAGCATATCTACGCTCGACGAGGACTTCGGACACACCATGGACCACACAGCATATTCGTCCTCGACCTCATTTGGTAACCGGAACGTCAACTGCAATAACGTAACGAATAATCACAAGATTGTCAATGTTAACCAAGTCATAGCCGATGAGAACCCAGAAATTATGCAGTGGCTCTCGCCACTAGACCCCAGGGGAAGGCATCAGGATGTGCGTACCAACAGGCTCGATGGTGTGGGGAACTGGCTTTTAGAAACAAAGGAGTTTGGAGAGTGGCGGAGTGGTGAGGGTGGAGCAGACAGGGCTGTCCTATTTTGCTACGGGGATCCGGGGGCGGGGAAAACATATCTAAGGTAAGTGTCTGGTTCAGCTAAAAGGAGTAAGAATTACCGCCGACGGCAAGCAATATTAGTTCGCTAGCGATCGACGCCCTATGCGATGAACCTAGCGAGGAAGACATTGCAATCGCGATGTTCTACTGCGACTTCCGCGACCAACAGAAGCAGACTACTACCAATATCATAGGAGCCATCCTTAAGCAGCTGTTGGTTAGGGGCGAGGTGCTCGAGGACGTACAAAAGGCGTTTCAAAAGGCGAAAAAGGAGGTCGGGGGTCGAGGTCTGCGACTTCCAGATATGGTGCAGATGCTAGAGCAGGCCATTGCCACATTACCCCAAGTGTTTATCTGTATTGACGCATTGGATGAGTGCATTCCTAAGCATCTACTGGAGCTTCTGGTGTCACTGAAGGATATCATTCGGAAGTCACCGAGGATGCGAATATTTTTCACTGGGAGACCTCAGGTTGAGGCCGAGATTACAAGGCAGTTCGCCAATGGTGTTATAGTACCCATTAGTCCGAAGGCGCACGACATAAAAAGATATTTGGAGAATAAGTTAGAGATGGACACAGAGCACTATGCGATGTCCGATGGTCTGCGAGCGGATATCCTGAAAACTATTCCAGAGCGAATCTCGGGAATGTGCGTAGGAGCATCCATAGTTCTCACTTCATTATGCATGGTCTTGTATTGACTCGTTATGGTCTGTAGATTCCTCCTTGTTTCGTTAATAATCGACATTATCCTTGGAGAGGTCACCATCTCTGCGAGAAGGCAAAAGCTGGGCGAGATGACTAAAGGCAATCATTTGGGGGATGCGTACGCGACAACCCTGGACCGAATGAAGGCGCAGAGCGGAGGTAGATCTAGACTTGGAATGGAAGCCTTGATGTGGGTATCGAACTCAGAGCGACCATTACAGACTAGCGAGTTGTGCCATGCTCTGGGAGTAAAGAAAGGATCGACAGATCTGGACCATGAGAACATTCCTGAAATTCGAGCTATCCTCGGATGTTCTTTGGGGCTTATTACGGTCGAGGCATCCACCTCTACGGTCCGGCTTGTCCACTTCACCTTGCAAGAGTATTTATCCGATAATCCAAGCCTATTCAAAAGCCCACACTTGATGATAGCGGAAGTTTGCTTGACGTACCTCAATTTTCGCTGTGTCCGGGGACTTTCGCCAACGCTTTGTTCTGCCCCGCCGACATTACCCCTTGTTGAATATGCTTCTTCCTACTGGGGAAAGCACATGGGAAGGGGGAAGGCGTCGAGTGTGACACCCCTTGCACTGGAGCTTTTAATCGGATTCGAAGAGCATATATCCTCTCAGCTGCTCTTGCTGCAGTACGAGGAGAATAGGGAGCCGTGGGAGCCGCGTTTTGATAAGAATATCTCCCCTAATGGGTTTACAGGTCTCCATGGAGCCGCATTTTTCGGGCTTGGAGAGATAGTTGCTGCTTTATTAGCAAAGAAGGAATGGTATATTAATGCAGTCGATGCCGTAGGTAGAACGGCGCTTACATGGGCAGCTACAGAAAGGCATGAGGATGTCGTGAAGGTACTATTACAGCGGAAGGATGTTAATCCCAACGTTGCAGATGCCGCAGATGAGACACCCCTCAAGTGGGCTGCGCAGGGTGGGCATGAGGGAATAGTAAAACGGCTATTGGAGCGAGAGGACATCAATCCCAACACTGCGGACACCAAATATGGTCGGACACCCCTCTGGTGGGCTGCGCTGCGTGGGCATGAGGGGATAGCAAAGCTGCTACTAGAACGAGAGGATACCAACCCCAACACTGCAAGCACCGGATCCGGTCAAACACCACTCGGATGGGCTGCAAAGGGTGGGCATGAGAGGATAGCAAAGCTGCTACTAGAACGGGAGGATACCAATCCCAACACTGCAGACACCGAATATGGTCTAACGCCGCTCGGATGGGCCGCGAAAGGCGGGCATGAGGATGTAGCAAAGTTGCTACTAGCGCGGGGGGATATCAATCCCAACACTGCAGACACCGGATATGGTCGAACACCGCTCGGATGGGCTGCGAAGGGTGGGCATGAGAAAGTAGTAAAGTTGCTACTGGCACGAGAGGATATCAATCCCAACACTGCGGACACCGGATATGGTCGAACACCGCTCGGATGGGCTGCGGAGGGTAGGCATGTGGGGGTAGCAAGGCTGCTACTGGAGCGAGAGGATACCAATCCTAACACTGCAGACACCAAATATGGCCGGACGCCACTCTGGCGGGCTGCAGAGGGTGGACATGTGGGAGTAGCAAAGTTGCTACTACAACGAGAGGATATCAATCCCAACACTGCAGACACCGAATATGGTCGAACACCGCTCGGATGGGCTGCGCGGCGTGGGCATGAGGAAGTAGCAAAGTTGCTACTGGCACGGGGGGATATCAATCCCAACACTGCAGAAACCAAATATGGCCGGACGCCACTCTGGTGGGCTGCGGAGGGTGGGCATGTGGGGGTAGCAAAGTTGCTACTACAACGAGAGGATATCAATCCCAACATTGCAGACACCGAATATGGTCAAACACCGCTCGGACGGGCTGCGCAGCATGGGCATGAGGAAGTAGCAAAGTTGCTACTGGCACGGGGGGATACCAATCCTAACACTGCAGACACTGAACATGGTCAAACACCGCTCGGATGGGCTGCGGAGGATGGGCATGAGAAAGTAGCAAAGTTGCTACTGGCACGAGAGGATATCAATCCCAACACTGCAGACACCGAATATGGTCAAACACCGCTCGGATGGGCTGCGCAGCATGGGCATGAGGAAGTAGCAAAGTTACTACTGGCACGGGGGGATACCAATCCTAACACTGCAGACACTGAACATGGTCAAACGCCGCTCGGATGGGCCGCGAAAGGCGGGCATGAGGATGTAGCAAAGTTGCTACTGGCACGAGAGGATATCAGTCCCAACACTGCAGAAACCAAATATGGCCGGACGCCACTCTGGCGGGCCGCAAAAGGTGGGCGTGAGAGATTAGCAAGGCTGCTACTAGAGCGAGAGGATACCAATCCCAACATTACAGACACCAAATATGGCCGGACGCCACTCTGGTGGGCTACGGTCGGTGGACACGATGCGATAGTAAAGATGCTATTGGAACGAGAGGATCTCGATCCCGACATACCAGGCCTCACCGGCGAAACCGCCCTTGAGCTAGCTACATCCCGGGGACATGCAGGAGTTGTGCAATTACTCTCCGGACCTAAATCCTCCCTTCCCACCCCAGTAGATACTGAAAAAGTCCCAGAGCGCCTCTTGCCTGGGTCGTCGACCTGCCTTTCACCGCCGAAGCCCCTCCCCCCCGCTACACGACCCCTCCTCGCAATAGCGATTCCTTCCTTTGTCCTTATTTCTTCTATTTTTCTCTTCTATTTTCTCGCTTTTATCGGTCCCCCCTTACCAGCCCTCTCACTGCAATCGCTCTATAAATAATTTCTATATTATACATGCGGAGCGGATGGGGGCGAAAATGGCACTGCTCTTTATTTAACACATATTATAGACTCGAGATCATACACAAACTATTGTGAATCACCGGCGCTTTGATTGATAGCCCAATCTGGATATCTCAAGAACCACGACTACATATCTGGAATTCATCACTTCTCGTATAAAGGACGAACACGAATGATCTGGGAAATGGAGAACGACGTAGGATCTGGGTGCGTATTGAAGAAGTGTGTAAGAAGAGAAGAGAAGGGAAGAAGAAGCGGTAGGAATGGAAGAGAGATGAAGCGGGGGAAATGGAGAGAATGGACAGGAAGTGGTCAGGGGAGGTTGGACAGAGGGAGAAAGGATACAGCGAATGTTATCGTGGGGAAAGACAGTTTTGGAAAGGAAGAAGTTAGAATGTAAAAGTTTTCTGAGTTATGTATTTAAGGGCATTAGTTTTCCTCCTGAGTGCGATGATAGAAAAAAGATCAAGACGTTATCCTCCATAATCTCTCCCCCTTCCACGCCGATATTCTTTTGTTTTTCTTTACAAACATGAATGGAAATTAACCCCGCGTGCCTCCTGGTGGGTTATAGTGCATCATCTACATCCTCCTCTTCTCTCCCCTTCTCTTCTCTCAGCTGTTTCCCTTCTTTTCTTCTTTTTTCGTCTTTCACTTGCACTGCTCAACACCGTTTGCCTTTTATTATTGGGCGACTCGTTTTCTTCGGGGGTTTTTTTTGATTCTTTGGAATGCTGTATCATTGCAATGCATTATACTTTTCTTTACCTTTAGTAGTCTGCCGCTTATAGTGCATGTGCAAAAGATGATGGCTTTTGGATAATAATTTGACTTATGAGGTGCCCCGCTGGGAATTTAGCAATCTTACCAACTTTCCACATAGCTTCCATAAAGGAGCAACGATGATGGGGCCTGGTTAACGGATTCTCTGCCAGACACTGTTGTGCGCCGCTTAACGCTTGCACCTTCTACTCTTACTGTATCATACTAGTAGCGTACCTCTCTTTCCGCGAAGTCGTTGCGAATAGAAGTGCCCGCACTTGGCTATTCACTCTTTTTCCTCTAATACAAAATCTTCACTTCTTTGGAGTCGGTTCTCACCCTCTACTTCCACTTGATCTGTAAAATAAATTCGCAGTTCTCTTCCTCATACCTCCTATATCCATATTTTTTATATAATTACATTATTCTCACTTTGTTGTCGTTCAAGTCCCCCTCTCCTCCTTTGTCATTACCGTACCATACCTTAGCGGTAGGTTTCACGTGTCCGGAACCATACCCGTAGAATTCCATAAATAAGGCACACGCCTTTTTCAACACCTGTGTAAGTTAAGGAGGGTATATTCAGCCCACGAACAGGAAGATGTTGACGCTGGAGGTATGGTTGTGGCTTCGCTATGTTGCGGCGAGGACGATGACCACCCCGAAAGGCACTGACTCTAGCTTTCCGCTCACAAAAATATGATAACAGTCATTACTAGAAGGCAACTCCAACTTCCTAGCGAGAAGTTCAATTATTCCAGTTCTTATGCTACGATAGTTGTTCGCCTGGTGGAGTCCCATCAGCATTAATCCCTGCCCCAACCAGAGGCGGGCGACGAAAAACTCGAGCCGACGGCCATTTTACACCGAAGCCGAACGCTCTTTATAAATGAAAAAAAAAGGAGGGCTTCTGTCCAGCCTTTAATACCCATATCCATTGTTTTATCTCTATTGGTTTACTGTTCGTTATTTTGTCTTCTCGTGCTCTCATTCAGTTAATTGCTTGGCGTTGGCTGTACGAAAACTTTTTTATTTTTTTATTTTTTATAAATGTATATTCTCTTCGGGTTTTCTGTGGCCTCATCAGGCTCGTCTACCCTAACCTAACTACCAATTCGCCCTTTAACTAAACCATCTCCATCACAAACCACTTCTCATCACAAAAATCTTTACCAACTACCCATCCTCCCGAGCGGTGCAATAGCAGGAGACATACATCAACCCGCACACCCGGCCGTCGACCCTAACCCATCTTTCCCCCCAATCAAGTATCCTATCAGTACGCCTAACGGGTGAGGTGGACCTGTACCTGCTGCTCGCCCTTTACCAAGAACAAAACAAAAACAAAAAAATAAACACAGCACATCCACCACTAAACCATCAACACCCATACCCTCTCACCAAACGACCCCATCCAATCGTCAAGCCACACACAAGCCCCGAGCCTGATCATGTAAGTCTTTAGTGCCCACGGTTTCCGCCTGCTGGGAATCCTAAACCCCTCCTGACCCTGGTAAACACTCAAGGGAAAGGATAATTATTGCCCCTCATCATCCACCCCCCCTAAAATTACCTCTCACCTGCGCACAGGCACCTCCCCCTCTGGTATGATAGGAATCCCCTACCATCCCATGGCACACACCAATTAAACTCTGGTCCACATACCGGTACTCCCTTCTCACTATATCCCAACCCCTCACCCTAGGAGCATCCCTCAACCTAGGCCCCACGGGTAACCCACTACTCCTCTCCATGTTCAACCTCGGTCCCAACGGAACCACACTCACCTCCCCACTATCTACAACCGGAATCACCGGAATCACCTCGGCATCATCCTCACTCTCTTCCCCTTCACCGACCACATTCAACCTCCTCTTCTTACTCTTCAGCAGCCTCACGAACGCTACCTCGGGCTCATCCACTTCCAACACCACCCGTGACTCATCCACCACCGGCTCCTCTACAGGCGCCACCCAAACATCCTCCTCAGCATCCGCCACAATTACACCACTCATCCTTTCTAAGGGCTCAGCCACCACTACGAAAACATCACCCATGGCACTTGTAATCACCCCCAACGAATCTGGGGGCTCCACTCTAGGCCAAATCAGACAGAGGAACAGGTAGAGAGTATTTCTTTCAATAAAGAAAATTGGGTAAAGGGTTTATGGAATTGAGAAACTAGAGAGAACCTACTCGAACAAAGTCTCAAGTCGCTTTCTGATTGTCCCACACCATTGCACAAAAAATCATAAGTTATTAATTTGTAGGCTTGATGCCTCCGTGGTAGAAAGAAATAGTTGTTCTCATGCTTCTTGCAAATTCTTGCAACTTCTTACCTATGCAGTGTCAGGCTATGAGTTTCTGAAGATGGCAGATTTTGGTGTAAAATGGCCAATGGCCCGAGTTTTTTGTCACCCGACTTTACTGACCTGGTTAGGCGGCATAGAGCACTGGTCTTTGAGATTGCATGGCTAGAGGGAAAGCTACTGAGCATGGGTTAGTCTATATTGTACTCGTAATGTCCTGACGTTTGTGAACACAACTGCTATTGCAGGATGCCAAGATCAGCGCAAAAAAGCTGAATTTTGGCGGTATGCAATAGCAGTTGTGTTCACAAACGTCAGGACATTACGAGTACAAGAAGCGAGCTAGGAAACACTAGGCTTACACTAAATACGTCTTCCAAAGCAGAGCGTCCATCCACAGCTGCCATCATAATAATATTATTATCATACCATATTTTTTCGAAAGTAACTAACGGGGCCGGGCTCGGCGTGTATGACAACCACTCATATCTCATAGTTCTCATGCACGCCGAGCCTGGCCCGGTTCGTTATTTTCGAAAGAATACGGCGTAGACCGAGACCAGCTCGGGGCCGGCGCTATGCGGTACGTACCGTACAGCATTCCCAGCGGGCTGACTGGATTAGGTGTTTGCCAACAAAGCAGCAAGGCAGTGGTGACCCCGCCCTTCTTCCACTACGTGGGGACACTATCTATTGACCCTACGGTACAGTACTCAAGAGCCCATCTTGAATCCTCTCCATCGAATCTACAACCTTCCAGGCAGCAAAAAAAAAGCGAGGGAATGTCACGACCTCACGTCATGGAAAATAGCAGCCCTCACAACAACACCAACTCCTTTAACCCCCAAAACTCTTTTAATACATACTATAATGAGTGTAATGTGAATAACTTTAGCGGCGCCGACGAGAAGTCCAAGATTCTCGCATGGCTATCTCCGCTAAAACCCTGGATACGGCACAATGATATTAGAACCCGCCGAGTCAAAGATGTGGGAGACTGGCTCTTACAAACTAAGGAATATCGAAATTGGTTTGATGGTGTTCGCAGTGGGGAACCTGATAATTCAGCCTTGTTTTGCTACGGGAATCCGGGGGTCGGCAAGACCTACATAAGGTTAGAAAGCATATCCATCAAGCAAAGATGTTGCTAAAAAACTGTGATTCTAGCTCCTTGGTGGTAGATACACTATGCGATTGGACAAAGGGACAGAATTCTGCGGTCGCGTACTTCTACTTCGACTTCGCCGCCAAGGAGGAGCAATCCCCGGCGAGAATCCTGGGTTCTCTCCTGAAACAGGTTGTTAGTAGACTAGAAGAGATTCCAACAGAGATCGCCCAGGCTTTTCGAGACGAGGTCGGGGGCCGGGAACTGGAACTTGGTCAAGTCGTAGAGATGTTACAGGATATTTCATCCTCACGACCCACCTTCATATGCATTGACGCTCTGGATGAGTGCAAGGCGGAATGTCGAGCAAAGCTGCTTGATTCACTAAGAAAAATTTTGCACAAGTCCCCAAGTACTACTCGCATATTTCTGGCCGGAAGATTGCATATCCGAGTTGAGGTGGAGAAACGCTTTGCTGGGAGGGTAGTGGCCGTATCCGTAACACCCACCCGGGATGATATCATTAGATTCCTCCGAGCGAAACTGAAGCAGGGTACACCTACGATCGACAAGAGTTTGCAGGAGGACATTATAAAGAAAATTTCTGAGACGGTTTCGGAAATGTAAGTAGGGAGCAGGAACTCTAGAAAAAATAGCTAAAGTTATGAGCTGACATATCTGCGTCCAGATTCTTACTGGTTTCTCTAACCATCAAGGCGATACTACAGGAAGTGACAATCTCTGGGAGGCGAAAAAAACTCGATACAATGACAAGCGGCTCGGGCTTGGAGGACGCATATGACACAGTCATAAGACAGATAAAGGAGCAAAACCGGGATAGAGCAGATCTCGGGATGACCGCTCTAATGTGGGTTTCACATTCGGAGCGGCCGTTGAATGTTGATGAGTTATGTCACGCCCTAGCGGTCAAGATAGGATCAAGGGATATTGATGTCAACAATGTGCCTTTAATCTGGACAGTATTAAGCTGTTGCCAAGGACTTCTCGCCGTTGATGAAGGGTCTTCGACTATTAGGTTGATCCATTTCACTTTCAAAGAGTATCTTTCCAACCGCATGGATTTGTTTGGCAGGGCCCACTCGAAAATAGCCGAAACCTGTTTAACTTATCTCAACTTCCAGACTATCAAAGATCTTTCGACTCACCGCTCTCCCGACCGCCCTCTTGACCGCTCTCTTGACCCCCAAGGCGCGCGCTTTCTGCGATATTCCTCTTTATATTGGGGAACCCACATGCGAATTGAGCTCTCGGACTGCTCAAAATGCCTCGCACTCGAGCTTCTCGATCGATACGACAATCACATATCTGCCGAATTGCTTTGGGAGTCAATCAACGAGTGGTCTCTTTGTAGCCATATTGATTCTCGCAAGCCGTTTTCTGCCCTACACTGCGTCTCGTATTTCGGCATTGCTGGGGTTGTAATCGATTTAATAAGGATAAAAAAATGGGATGTGAACCAAAGGGATAGTGCTGGCCTGACGCCACTCATGTGGGCTGCGAAGTGTGGGCGTGAAGAAGTAGTAAAATTACTCTTGCAGCACGACCATACTGAACCCGGTATCCCGGACACACAATATGATCGAACAGCACTTTCATGGGCTGCCCGGAGTGGGCATGAAGGGGTGGTTAAGCTATTTCTCGGTCAGCCATTCGTCAACCCTGGGAGCATAGGCCAGTGGAGAGGGACCCCACAGGTAATGAGTCTACTATTCGGAAGGAGGTACATCAATCCCGACAGGCCGGACAAAGACGGCCAAACCCCGCTCTCCCAGGCTGCTGGGAATGGGCATTGCCGAGTCGTGAAGTTATTGTTGGAGCGGGGAGATGTCTGCCCCGATAAGCCAGAAACACGGCACGGTCAAACCCCGCTCTCGTTAGCCGCTGGGAATGGACATGATGGTGTTGTGGAGCTGGTGTTGGGGCGGAAAGATATTAACCCCAATATGCCGGATAATGGTGGCCAAACACCGCTCTCGTGGGCTGCTGGGAATGGGCATGAGGGAGTAGTGGAGCTGATGTTGGGACGAGAAGGCATCAACCCCGATATGCCAGACAATGGTGGCCAGACACCGCTCTCGTGGGCTGCTTGGAATGGGCACGATGGGGTAGTGAAGCTACTGTTGGAACAGGAAAATGTCAGCCCCGATTGGCCAGATAATCGCGGCAAGGCGCCGCTCTCGTGGGCCGTCGGCAATGGGCATGGCGGAGTAGTGAAGCTGCTCTTGGGGCGGAAGGATGTCAATCCCGATAGGCTAGATAATCGCGGCCGGACACCGTTCGTGTTGGCTATCTTGCATAGACATGAGGGAATAGTGAGGCTCTTCGAGGCCCGAAAGGCCGCAGCCCATAGCGTAGTGTGAGGTCCTAGAACTTCCTCTAGGATCTTCGAGCCTAGCCATGCGCCCCCCCCCTATCATTAGCAGACACTTTACGACTCCTTGCTATCCTCACCTTTGATTCTCGTTCAATCTCTCAGAGCGGTGAGATTGTCCTACGGACACCGCCGTCTATTGGTGTCGGAGTTGTCGGAAAATGGGTAGGAGTTTGTGCCTCCTAGTGTGAGATATATAAACTACTTTTGCTTCTCTAGTTTCCCTTTTTCTTTGTCCGGCGTTTCGGGGACTAAAGTTAGATGTTATCTTGGATGGATACCATCTTCTACTACTCTTGTATTTCTCCATTCTTTTGCTTAATAAGGGAGCAGACTTGGGTTGGGGTGGAGCACATAGCGTTATGGCAGTTTATTTTGGGGGGATTTCTTAGTCTCGTCTTATCCTATCCTATATAATATGTACCGTAGAATGAAAAGGCAAATATAACAATCTAAAAGACATATCCAGATCTATTGCGCTCGTTTTTCTGCTCTATTCCCTCCCGCCTTCCAAACAGTGAGGCATACCAGGAAGGCCGGGTGGAAGGAAGGGCAAAAAAAGACAGTCAACAAATACCAATATCTAACTTGATAAAAAACACAAAAGAAAACCCCCCGCGAGATCTCCACACTATCTAGTGCTGGGAATTGTTGAGCTGCAGGCGCAAGACCGGCTACAAATGGGGCAGGTTGTTTTTAACTCCCTTAAGATCCCAAGGAGTCCGCTCTTGCATATATGCGCTGCTTTTACATATATGGAGCTCTTATTCGGTCGGGGATCTAGGCCACTTTCGACTAGTGAATACAGCACAATCCCAAATGGTGAACCCAATTTTGCCCCCGCTTATCCGCTTATCCATTTTTGCATGCTTTTCTAAGAGTTGAGTGAAAAGTGATGATGCCAAAATTCCAACCGCTCCCCAAACAACGCCGGGGCGGAGGGATTGTCCATCAATCTTTTTCCGGACGGTATTTGGTCGTGAGGACCATTTGCTGAACGGGGGTGTTTTCGATACTCTATCAGACAAGCGTAGATTTCGGGCCCTGCGAACGTTTATCTTTTCGGGATTAGCATCCAGATATATCTGTCGTAAATACAATTGAATAATAATAACGCGAAGAAGAAGGAGAAGAAGAGTGGATAGAGGGGAAGACGATCAGACAAAGTTTTGTTAAGGTAGCGGTTGTTTCTCATCATTGTCGAGTGCCAGCGAGAATGCTGGCAAACGAACTAAAGCCAAATGCCTGATGGTCATCATGTCATATTGGAGGGGTGGAATTTTGGTGCTGGATATTTATTTTTTCCGCATAAAGAGGGGGAATTGAAAGGGAGGTTATAAATACCTAATCAATTGTGCTCCACAGGTGATGCTCCCACTGTTGTATGTTCTGGTTGTGTCGTCGGAAGAGATAAATTGGTGCAAAGCATGAAGGAGGAGGGGGAAAAACTTTTCCGCCAAGACCACATTTTGGCCGCCCCCGACCGAATGGGGGACCCTAAACCCTTCCCGCCTTGCAGATGGGGGTTCCAAAGTCGCCCGTCGATGCGTAATACTTTGACAAACGAGTGACCGGGGGGGAACATGGTGGGGGAGTTCGTTAGCCGAAGCACTTCCAACTTTGGTGAAGTGACCAACTTCAAATTGCTAAGGTTCATTAACAACAGATTTTATTCTGCTTTCTCTCTATTCTTTGGTGGACAACGGGTTGGAGATTCTGCGGATAGAGCATTTTTTAGAATATCTACTTTTGAGCGAGTTTAAAGTCTTCATTGGACAACCGGTATCTTCCGGAAAAAAATCGTGCACTTTGATCAAAGTTGCTACCCTATCCGCGACCCAACATTACACGTGCTTCTCGCTTGCTCTGAGGAGACCCCCACAGCTTGCTAAGTGTGCAACAACTGGGGAGGCAGGACGCAAGCGAGGAAGAAAGGAGAGTTTACATAAACCACTCGAACGAGCAAAAAACACTACGGTGAGCTAATATATGTGGAAACGAACGCTGAGGTTTGAGGTCTCGAGTGGAGTCATGCCAGTTATGATATACCGATAATAGATACTAGGAACTAAATGTTGCACTTACTCTAGTTGTTAGCTACAAGTTAACTCCCGTAATAAGGCAGAATTAACGCTAGCAAAAGACGTTGGGATGTATTACTAAGCAAATGAATTTCTCGAGTGCACCTGTTTCGGGTTTCCCCCACCATAAATCGAAGGCGCACGCCAAGGATGATCAGAGTTTTTGCCCAGCCATCTCCACCCGACTGGTTATTAACTGCCACCCCCAACATCTCTCCCAATCTCCCCCCTCGCCCTCACTCGCAACTGGCTGGGAAGATTCTTACTTGCCTGTGTGGTTCCTCTTTTTCTCTATTCCATTAACAAAGTCATTCCTCTAGGGAAGGAAAAAACACTGGTACATCCCCCTCAATTGTTTCACAATTTTCTTCCTTTCTTTCTCTGGTTGCTCTATCTCCTCCCGCCTCATTGCCGTTCGTGAGGAAGAGATAAGTGAGAGGGGAAAAAAAATCGGGTCAATTTTCACACATACCAGAGATAAAAAAAAGCCACCATGCGATTCGGAAAAACTCTTCAAGCGTCGATTCATCCCCCGTGGCGTGATCATTACATCGACTATGCGAAGATCAAGAAACTCCTCCGCGAAGGGGACGATTCGGACTCCGAGCTGACTCCGGCCTCGAGAGCGGACCAGATGGAGGGGTGGACCGAGAACGACGAGTCGGAATTCGTGCATGAGCTCGTCAACGTTCAGCTCGAGAAGGTGAACAATTTCCAGCGGGAGATGAACGAACAACTCAAGTCCCGGACGGCAAAATGTGAGGCTCGGCTCGAGCAACTTGTCTCTACCATGCCGACTAGGGGTCCCAGGTCTTCTCTCAATCCCAATCCTGCCGGGGAACAGGTTGGCGGTGAGGAGAGGCAAAAGACGCTGACGCAGGTTTTGGAAGATCTTGACGGTATCACATCGGATATTAATGAACTTGAGAAATTCTCGCGCGTAAATTTTACCGGATTCTTGAAGGCTGCTAAGAAGCATGACCGGAGGTCTCGAGGGGGATCTAGTGCCAAGGGCAAGGGAAAGGGCAAAGGAAGAGGTGACACGAGTGGGGAGTATAAGGTTCGCCCATTACTGCAGGTGAGGTTGAGTGCATTGGAGTTTAATAGGGAAGATTATAGCCCACTATTGTACAGGTATGGTCAATTATCTCCTTGTGTCTGTTATTGTTTGTTGTGGCAAGATATTTGGGCCGCTTTAAAGAGCGCTTACTTATATTGGTTTAGACTATCGGCTATGTATGCTTTTGTGCGTGAGCACATCGATAGAGATGCCAATGACCATAGCCAGACCCGGACCTCATCTGTCGCCTCTGGCCCTCAACCCCAAGGTACCCGCAAGTACATATCACACAAATGTTTGTTTCTCCTTCCTTCAGGGCTAATTTCCCAATTTGCCAAACCGTCTGACATCTACATAGTCTGGGTTCACCCCGACAATATTCTAGAAGTGAAGACATTCGTCCTTCGTCGCCTCCCTGTTTTGATCTATAACCCTCAGCCCTCAAAAGAGGTTAATGCCAGCCGCCGTGATCCTACTATCAACTCCCTCTATTTTGATAATTCTCAATTCTCCTTGTATCATGACAAGCTTTCCAAGGCCCCCGAAGCCGCGTCCTTGCGCTTGCGGTGGTACGGACGCCTTTCTGACAAGCCTGACATTTTGCTTGAGCGTAAGACTATGCGTGATTCCGACTCTGAGGGTGCTGTTGAAGAACGAATCACTTTGAAAGCGAAATATGTGATGGACTTCATTAATGGGAATTACTCTATGGAAAAAACCATTCAGAAGATGAAGGATCGCCCTAACAAGAACGGCGAGGACGTGAACAAGTACGAAGCTTTGGTACAGTCGTTCCAGGATTTCATTCAGGAGAAGAAATTGGAGCCAATGTTGAGAGCGGTATATACACGCACAGCATTTCAAATTCCAGGTGACGACAGGGTTAGGGTTTCGCTGGACACAGACCTTGCATTGATTAGGGACGATTGTTTGGACGAAGACAGGCCGTGTAGAGATCCAGAGGAATGGCATAGAAAGGATATTGACGATGTTGAAATGGAATATCCATTCTCTGCCCTGAGAAAGGGCGAGATCTCGAGGTTCCCGTACGCGCTTTTGGAAATCAAGGTGCTTGAATCCGGGCTTCACGGAAGGAGCAAGGAGTGGGTCAACGATTTGGTGAACTCTCATCTGGTCAAGGAAGCCCCTAGATTCAGTAAATTCGTTCACGGTATCTCTGTGCTTTTCGATGACCATGTCAGCAGTTTCCCCTTTTGGCTAAGTGAATTGGACACGAAGGATATCCGGCAGGATCCTAAACAGGCCTGGGAGGTTGAACAACAGAAGGTCAAGAAGCAAATTGAGGATGAAACCATTGTAGGGAGTTTTAGGCCAAGCTCCAGGGATTTCGGCGGGAGGTCTGCCCCCCCGTTCACGGGCACCCCAAACAGGTATGGGGCCACACCGCCAATCGCTGAGCGGGGACTTCCTCAGATCGCTCCCCAGGGCGAGGGCGCAAAGAGGAGCGGACCTGACGAGCAATCGTCTGATAACAAGGACTCCGAAGAGGATGATAGTGATACGGAAGATCTTGCAGAAGTTTCGCAGAGCGCTGCAACAATTTCCGGACTTCGAAACCTTTTCCCGACCTTCTCGACGTCACGGTATGGCCGCGCTCATCGGAAGCCAAATGATCCCGTCAAACTGCCGCCTGGCGTGCAGAAGCCCGGCATCCTAATCATGCACTCGGGCCCTGTACAGGTTGAGGCGAAGGTATGGCTCGCCAATCAGCGTACGTTCTTGAAATGGCAGCACGTTTCCGTACTCTTGGCTTCTTTGAGTTTGGGCCTTTACAATGCCGCCGGGAAACACAATTATATTGCCCAATGGCTTGCAGTTGTTTACACCGCCATCGCGGTCTTTGCTGCAGGCTGGGGTTATACCATGTATATGTGGAGATCAAGGCTTATCAGAGAAAGAAGTGGGAAGGACTTTGATAATGTTTTGGGGCCGGTTGTGGTTTGCGTTGCGCTCGCTGTTGCACTCGCTATGAACTTTGCTTTCCAGGTATGTTCCCTTTCTTTTCTTTTCCTACTCGCATGGCATTTTGTCAATAGAGACTAACTCTTCTTTTCAGTATCGGAACATGAAGGAAAAGAAGAGCCATGCCCACCATCCACTCACCACTGCGATCCCGGAGATATTTAACATCAGCATCAACAAGGAGCGTATCGCGGGATTGATCCAGCAATGAGGAGGGTACCAATTAGAGATCAATAATTATAATGAGGCAAAAAGAAAATCGTTGTACGATTGCATGGATGGATTTGATATTACCTACCTGTTGGGAGGCAGCGTCGTGTTTCTTCTTTGTCGTGTTTTGGCTGGACTAAGTTGGGTTACCCGAGGGCAAGTTATGAATTGCGCAGCGATATCCTTGTATTTGTTTTCAGAGGGGGTTTTTCTTCCTTTCTTTTCTTCACCATTATTGATGTCGTAAGGGGGAGGCACATAAGAGAATGAAAAAAAACTATAGCGTTAATAGGGCAATTTTGGGGGACTTCCGACTCCAGGGGAATTTGGTTTCCCAGCCGTTTTTGGTCTACTCTTGCTAGTATCATACTAGCGCAGCGCAGTGCCCTTGAAGTATACCGTATCTATGAACCTATCGCCCACCCTACCCATAGACTACCTGCTCCTCGTCTGCCTGCCCGAAAAAATTAAATATAGCAATGTAATGCAAGATTCCTACTTCAACCCCCCTTCAGTACAGCATCAACGCAAGGTGTATCATTGCACAAGCACCGCAAATGCAACGCAACCAATGGCTCAAACCCCTGCCCTTTCACCGCCATCTTAGCGCGCCTACCGCGCCACACACACGATATAAGCGCCAACCAACCTCTCTCTCCTCTTCCTTCTAAAAGCGCCACCAAGCCACCTATGATGTGATACTATACCTTCTATCGCACCCAGCTATTACGAACCCCCATTATAGGCATAGGGGGGGGAAGACGGCCATTATGGACGATTATCCCGGGAGTCCGATCTCGCCATACAAATTCCCCCGGCCATAACGAATAGCAAACCAGCTGTTTGCTATGGCGCCCCCCAGGAGTAGTGTGATATCTTCCAGAGATGATGTGTCCTGAGAGTGCCTACCCAGCTCTTTGCGGAGCAGCTGTCTACCGTGAGGCGTACTCTGATATGGTAGGGACCATTACACCCAATACTAACCAGTGCTGATACGTGTTCAGGAGTTGAAATATGTTGCTGACAGAGGGCTTCCTCCTCAACATCACCCCGTACCACATGTGGACGAGCATGAGCTACCATAGACCATCAGGTTGAGCGGACTACAAGCAGTCCGAGCATCACAACCAAAAATTTCAGCAATCAACTTTGACAAAATCGCCCCCTCCGTCAGCACTCCTTAGTGAACGCCCATAACCCGGTGCAAGGCTTGATATGCTACTTGGCACCCACTAGCGCGGGGCACAACCGCACAGGAGAATGCACCGCTTACACCCCCTTACTTGCTTATGTACCATATCATACTCGCCCCAGGCCAGAAGAACCAGAAAACAGGGATTTAAAGAAGGAAAAAAAAGAATATATCGTAGAAAAAAAGGAAAACTTGGCGTATCTGAGCGCCGATAGAAAAACACACCTGTCTGCTTCCCTGTTTTTGGGGTATGATACGAGGACCTCTGGCCTGGGGGCGAATGCTGTGCTCGGTGCTCGGGCTTATCTCCTGATCTGTGTGCAGATTTCGCAGCTTTTTGGCGTGGTTAATGGCATATGTTAACCTTAGATCTTTTACCAAAGGGAGTATGGCCATCCATGGAGCTCTTGCTGTGACCTGACCAGTAGAAAAAAAACATCCCCGCGGTTGCGACACTTGAACTATTCCTAATCTTGGAATATTCTAGGGAACTAAACAGCGATGAATACAGACGAAGGGATTGGGCATCCCGGATTTTTTGTGCGTGGTTTTTTCCTGCCTCCCCTCCTCACCGCCACGTAGCCGGTCCAGACTCGGGTGGAGGGAAGGTTGGGTTGTGCTTCTGGAGTTATGGTACTGGTGTTGCGCTTTTGGGGCGAGTTGGGTCGGTGAAAGGGTGGGGGTTTGGGGAGTTCCGGGTGGGTCAGTATGATATGATATTGGGAGGAGATTTAAGTTTCAGTAAAGCCCTCAGCCTGTTTGGAAAGAGGGGGTGGGGGGGGGAGGGGCAATATAGTGAGTCATTGGGTGCTAGTTTATTTTAATGAATATGTTACGTTATCATAGCTGTAAGGAGGGAGGGGGCGTTTTTTCTGGGTGGTTTGATGATAGCTGGTGCAGCATGGATAATCACTCGGGCTTTAGCAAGGGGTTTTTTTTTCGTGTGGGGGGTGCAAAACGATGTGCGGAGAGAGACTCCGGAATGCTTTGGGGGGTAGGGAGGGGGGTAGGGAGGCCTGTGCCTATTCGTCTATTATTGTAAACTTCCTATGGGAATTATTGCACGAGAACGGTGCTATAGAGTCCTCAAGCAATACCACTCCCCCCGATCGTACCATGCTAGTACGGTACAAGTGCCAGGCGGTGTGCTTCAACACTCCTTGCCATCAGAGCTCACCGCAAGAGCTTACGAAAATCTACTCGTAAGTATCATACATCTACACATCCTTGACCTCCGGTAAACCCTTGTACCCTCTAAGTTTGCCAAAGCCCCTGAGAAAGAGGCAAGGGACTCCTAAAGATCTTTTAAGCTTACTAAGGTATGGTTTCTTCACCGGAAATATCCCTCACTGAGTGGTACAGCATAACGCCTTTGATGATGATGGTGGTAGTAGTGCTGGCGGTGCACCTGACAGGACATGACACGCAAGTCGAAAATTACACCCATGGATGGGAAGTTTCGGGCTTAGAATAGACATACTGTGAGATCTCGCTTTTGATGAACGGCCTGGGCCGTGATAGTCAACAAGCAGCCAAGTTTCTGGAGTTGAAAATAGGACAATTATCTTGCCTCTTCCAAAATTCTCAAAATTTTGTTTTCTTAGCACCGGTGGTTTCGAAACGCTCTAGTCTAGGCTAGTTCATTTAAAAACGAGATTTTACGGTAGCTGGCTACAATCGCTTGGCAAAAGCCTCCGCGAAGCGGGTCTCTCTAACGAAGGTTACAGTGGCCTAAGGGGGAGGGGGAGGGGGTATGCGCAATTGGAGGGGACTGTTCCCCAGGCAAGGAGAGATTCTCTTTTACAGAGACTTTCGTTGAGTGGTTGTATATTTCTAGCCAGTGAAGTTTGGTCAGGAGTTTGTTAAAGGCGAATCGGAGGGAAGTAGGCGATGCCCGGAGAAGTGCTCCAGGGAGGGGCGCGGGTCGGGTGGATATGCCCTGGCCGGATTCGAGCTCTTCGTCGTCGGGCGCTGCGCTTGTATCATATAGCGAGGGATGGAATGGGAGAGGAAGTCAGTCAATGCATGAATTCGCGCGTAAAGAGCCCGCTGCGTATCCGATGCCGTATTATCTTCTCACCGACCCGATCCTACCCAATACAGCTCGGGATCTATAAAAATATAATCCCATCTTCAAGAAAAGAAAGAAAGAAATATCTCCCCACAAACCTGTACTGTACTGTACAGTATCCCAAAACTAGAATCTCGTTACGGATACCGATTGGCTCCTTATCCGACATGCGACCAAGTCCTCAACTGCGGGACAGTACTGCGCTACGCGATAGGCTATTTTCCCGCATTCAGCTAGATGGCTAGCCAGCTAGCCGTGTTAACCAACCAGACAACCACCCTCTCAGTCTTCTTCTCCTATCAGTGTGGGTTATCTGCCCCCTCTTTGATCGACCTGCGATCCGGAAAGCACATCCTTCCGCCGATCAACCTCGTGGCAATTACTATTCCCCCTCCTCCCCTCCCTTCCCCGCGTTCCAAATTGGGTGAATCAACGCGGGTATCGACAAGGATATATATCATATATCGAGTACAAGGTCCGGCAAGGAGTTACGGAACAGTTATTCAAGGTTAGCCAGCCAAATCTGTCCCTGCATGTCCGGTTAATAATTCCTACCCTTGTACACATATATGTTCCCCCAATAACGTTGATGAACTGTCAACTCAGGTTAACCCGCAAGTGAATCCCTATTTTGTCCCAAGCCATTCCCCTAGAACTTGCATCTGCCACGTTTTAGAATCGCTAGCTAGTCCCATGCCAAGCGACAATGGCTTGAAGCGTTACTGGGCGAGTTGAGAGCGCAGGAGAATGGGGGGGGGGGGGGGTACTCACGCTATATTTTGATACTAGGGCTCACTCTTTTCCGTTTCTTTCTTTTACGTGTTCTTGGGGGCGTGTGAGTAAACGAGCGAAGTTGGGAGCACTCGGGGGGAGAGAGGAAGGTGGAGAAAGTGGGTGGGTATGTGGGATATTTTCTCATAGGACGACGACCGGAACCAACTGGCTGAGCCAATCCCCGTATCAGTCCGTATTCGGGACCAAAGTGCCGGACTAAATTGAGCGGGTTAGGTATGTAGACGAATAGATAGGCTTGGGGTTTGTTGTGTCTGCCCAGGCAATTGGATTATGACATGGCAAGATATGACATGGGGCTCTGAAGTCCAGTATGATATGACCTGAGACACGATCTTGTGTTTGGAATCAGGAGGTGGGGAGGTGGGGGATGGAGTGTGGGCTGTGGTAATTGAGGAGGCGATGTGATTTCGCCGTGATGGTGGTGGGCGGGACTATGGCACTGGGCGACGATCCTTGAAGTAAGTAGCATAAAAGTGAAGATATTTTCTTCTTTTCCTGTACGGCCACAGGAGGTCGAGACCTTTGGGTAATTTATGGGAGAAAAGGCATATTTTGGGCTTTTGAAACGCAAAATTACTGGAATACCGCCATAGTGGGTATGGTTATGGGATTGTTGGCATTGCTGATTGGCATCGATAATTGGCATGCATGATTGGCATAATTAAATCTTTGGTAAGATAGCAACCGGGGCGGAGCAGCAATTCCTCCTTGTTGGAAACTATGTTTATGGGATTTCTTTGGGGCGCTACCCAAGATCGTGGAGGAAGAGAGTGGTGTGTGATAGAAGTATACCCGCAGCGTGCAGTCCAATTGCCAGGCCGTGACAACATGTGCTCACACAACTTTATAATATTATCATAATACCCAGGTTCGAATATTACTAAAATTGTCACCACCCAGGATGCGATAGGTATTGCACAATCGTAACCCCAAACACCCTCTGCACCCCCCTAACCTTCAAAAACAAACCCGAGTGATCGGTAACATACAAGAGCCAAAGAATATCCAGAAGATGCCCCGGACCCCACAGCTTCCCCTAGACAATAATCACTCTCCTAGCTTACCGGAGTTCTAGAGTAACAGCCTTAATACAATTACAACCTGTTACCAATGACCCATAAGATCTTCTTCGCACACCCACACATATCAGCACAAATGATCGCCCTAACCTCCTCCCTGGAAGTCCAAGTGGTCTGGTATGATATCTCTTCCTGCACGACCCAGACCCCGCGCCCGTATCCCCCTAGGCATGATATGATAATATTACTATTTCACGAAGAAAAACAGCCCATTCACAGCATTTAGGATGACACCCGCCTATCTCTACCCTCCAGCATACAGCATTAGTCGCCAATATATACCCGGGCACTCTAGCGAATAGTAATATTTTCAAGGGATTTCAGAAGGAGCATAGTGCTGGATGGTTTACAGGAAGCAGAAGCCGGCCTTCCCTTCCCTCATATCTCTCAAATCTCGAAAAAGGGGGAGGGAAAGAGAAGCCATGTTGGCCATGGCATGTGGGCAGTTGAGAACCTGACAGTGGTGATGGAAGAGAGAGGGTGGGGGCATCGGTGGTTCCGGTAGCAGCGGCGATGGTGGGGGTAGTGGCCGTGGTGGGAGGCTCGCTGAAAGATTGCTCACACCTTTGAGAGGTTTATCGTACCAAGGATTTATTGGGACTAGCTTTCTTTTTCTTGGTTTCCGGGCCGCCGGCATGGGAGAAAGGTAGGCATCAATTTTGCAAGACTTGCCCGGGCTAACTATCTGGCTAGTTGGATGGATGTTCGGAGGTTCGCCGTGACATAGAGCGTCTATGTTATGCTGCGGGGGTTAATTTGCAGTTCCTTCCTCACACCTGCTGTCAGTAGTGCAAAATAACTACAAAAGCCGGCGCGAAGGTATATCTTCCCACATATTGAAATGTCGCACATATTGAAATGACTTAGTCGCATCTACCTAATTGCATGAGGGCAATAGCCCAGTGGGTTTACCGCCCCCCTCATTCTCCTCGGCCCGGTACCGTATCATTCTCTCTATCCACCTACCCCTCTGTAACAGAACCCCTACGCACGTTAAGATCCCATGGGTTGCAAAATGATAGCAAATCATTTGGGAGCTTCACACAGGCCGTTTATGTTTCTCGTTCTTTCTCCCTCCCACCCACCCAAAGAGCACAGCAACAAGCTCACTACTACTTTTAGTACTATACCGGTATTGTGCAGTGCGAGTACCGTGAGAGCAGACTAACACTACCGGCAGCACACAATTCAGCCACCGCCGACAAAGAAGCAGAGATCAAACCACAAATAGCCCGATATCTAACTTTCCATCGGAGCCAAAGCGAGAAAACTTGCAGTACGGTTACGTACGGCACACCGTGTGTGTGCTATGCACAAGTCCACCTGATTCGGAAAATTAAACATAGAAAAAAGAAAGAAAAACCCACCCTACGATTTCCAAAACATGTCCACCGTACAGGTGAGGCTGCTAGGCAGAAATTGTTTGAGACAGCATTTGCCTTCTTGTCTCTCTTTTCTTTTTCTTTTTCCCCCTTCACTCTTTATCCCTCGTTCTCGTGCCGGGGAGCATCTAGGGGGCAAAGAACTTTAGCTCTTCCATAGCTCCATGGCCCACTTAGCCAAGACAACACTTGTGAGGTAGCCGGATTATATAGGCTCTTCGGGCTAACCTATGATATTTCCAAGTGGGCCGAGGTCAAAAAGTTGGAATCGGACCTCCCCAGGTTCCACAGCAGGGAAGGTTCTACTTGTACCACACGAGGTTCATTAAAAATACAATGTTCTCAACTAGTAGTAGATTTTGCTAAAGGTGGGAGGGAGAGTGAAGATGGGGGGCTCTTTTGATGGCGTTGGAGCTAATACGAATGTCGGTATCGGTATCTGATTCAATTGAAATATGTGCCGGCCTCGGTAGTCCAGATATGAATTGCTGGCCGAAGCAACCCCGAGCAAATGTTGCTCAGTGTTGCTCTTTGATGCAGTGATGGGTGGTGATATCGGTACTTCTTCATACAGTCACTGTGTTGCAGTTAGTTAGTTAGTGAAAGGCTGAGTGCGTGGGTCAGCAAGTGGAACATGCCATATTTCTAACTTGTGGTACGGGTATGGCACTTCCGGTGCCTTGGGGGATCGATTCCTGTGAGGCGGTAGATGTTAAAACGTCAGCAGGCACAGCACATCAACTCCGTCAATTAAGGGGCTCGAGCTTTGATCTAGGCAGAGGAAGAAAAAGGAATCTTCCTTGCTGAGGTGTTTATTTTCTTCTTCCGCTTTTTTCTTTCGTTTTTTTAATTAAGGTTATCCACAGAGTTGTTATTCCCGTATATTCTGTTGCATTAGTTACCAACCACACGTCTCAGGGCAACACCCCCACCATACTGGCTCTCAGCCTGGTCAACGCATAGACTGCTGGATTCCAGTTGAATTGGTTGTTTCTAGACCTTCTCGGGGGGTATGGTTCCGGAAGACTAGACTCTATACTAGTTTTCCTACAAAAAGTGTGACAATTTTGCCTGTAACGCCAAGTGTAACACTTGTGAATTTGTCATCCTCCCTAATGTATTACTCACCACTAACATATAAGCTCTTATTGTATTACTATTAATAACATAAGAATTATTATGTAATCCAACAAATATACTTTAAGAAGCTATTAAAATAACAAATTGAAATATTAAAAGATTGAATTCAAGGTGCATGATTACAATGAAGTAGTTAATTGATCAAGAGATTCAATTATATACAGTCACATACAGAGTGGAGATATTGTTCTCTAATACCAGGTAAGCTACTCGACATTAACTTCAGACTCAGTAATTCGCTGATGCGAAAAGTATCTAGTGTATACATAACGCTTGAAATCAACAGAATCATATACCATATTATGCCTGTTTCTTCAATTGATAGTTTTGAACTCTTTCCGTGCTGGGCATTGGCGCGTGATGTATTGTAACCGGTGGGCCAGCCGGAGAGGCACGATATTTGTGAACCCGCTCTTGTGTTACTGTACGCTTTCTTGCCTTTTCAAGCCCTGTATTCGTACTTTGTTCTTCCATAGCGCTTGGTTGAATGACTTTGAACTTAAATATGATATCATTTAAAACTATTTTATTATTATTAGTTACAAAAGTATACAGGGTTGGAAATTTAGGAGATAGGGCTACACTTTTTTGATGTGTTACACTTGGCGTTACAGACAAAATTGTCACACCTTTTGTAGGAAAACTAGTATAGAGCCTAGTCTTCCGGAACCATATCTATCTCTTATATACGGCGCCATTATCTCCATCGCGGCCGATCATACCATTCCATACTACCAGCCCTACCAACAAAACTTGTACCCTTCCACTGTGCCATGGCGCTCTTTCCACCATTTGCCGGTATGGAACAACCAATTCTACCGTGTTGGAAGTAAGCCGCAACATAAGCATAACTGTAATGAACCCCGGGAGGTGAGCAAAAACCAACAACTAAGGCGTTGTTGCCGGATGACAACAACAAGCTTGGACTGATCACGGGGCAAAATCTTGTTTGAAACGAAATGGCCGAGAAATTTTGGATCACAACAATGATGTCACGGAAACCGGCGAGACCATTGTTTTTATTATTATTATTATTCCATTCTTCACAGTGAAAAACATAGCTCCGGGGAACAAATTAATTGCGCTCGGACCAACTGGGTTGTCAATTCTTTTTGGGAATCTACCGCACGGTACGGACTGCAGACAACACGCAGGATACGGTACTGTGGTCTCTGTGATACTATGATACAATGCTTATTTATTGTTACCCTAAATATTCTACAGCACACTCTAATTAAAGTGCACGTGAACTTCTACGGCCCGTGCCTTCTTCATCCAAACCCCCCCCCCCTCCCCCCCTTTCCTATTTCACGATGAACCAGCGCCCGGTCCCTTGTCAATGCTAACATCAACATCATGAGGAAACCGGTAGATCCGATAAAATAGCGCATCCACCAATCGAAGAGAAGTCCAGTGAGGAGGCTCACTTCAAGTACCAACCAATCACCCTCGGCGGTGGCCGAAGTGGAAGGAAAAGTACCGGGAAGCTCTCCCAAATTTTTAGATTAAGCCAGAAGAGAACACGACTATTTGCTCTTCAAGCTATTCGCACAGTACCCTGATGTTTTCGCCACCCACGTGAAGTAAATAGCTGTCCGCAAGCAATTCCTACATACCTAGTAACCTACCCTTTCATTGTTCTAATAGGCTCACGCTTTGTTTTAACTTAACCTCTATCCTCCTCTCCTCGCCTCCTAGCTACGTAGTCCCTTCCCCAAATACGCGTGTCTTGCAGTACCTGAAGAGGGTTTATCGGCATTGCATGGTATCTGAAGAAAGTATGGTACAGTACGGTAGATGCTTGCGATCAAGGATGGGTCAGGTGTACCCCGAGAAACAGATATCGGTCAAGTCAACGAATGTAAGCCCTAGAACCTGGCACCTTGGGTAGACGGGCAGACCCCACATCGTCATCACCCATCATCATCATCGTGCTTTGTATGGGACACACCATGCACTCGAGTAGGAAACGGTCGAAAAAGATTTCTCAGCCTGGTCTTAGGAGGACTAATTTCTTTATTCCCCCTTACCCAATTATAAACCACCTACCTTACAGCCAGCCCCCCCCCCTTTCCACTTCTGTGCCAATGCTCCAATACGAACAAGCAGAGCCTCTCTCGACCGGACAACATGACCATATACCCATCCATACCTTGGCCTTGACCGCTTAAGCACGGAATTTTATTTTTTTCATCCAGCCTGACATACATAACACGCCCAGAGCCGTTGGTTTTGTCGCAGATATTATATTCACACAGTACTCTCTGCAAGAGCGAGCCAGAGCTTTTTCCCACTTCGTTGGCACGGGATGCATGCTAGCATACGGCGAACCAGGTTGGTTAGCAGGAGGTAGGGGGGAGGGGACTTTGGTTTGTTCTAGTTGTTCTTTTATTTTATATTTTTTGCAGAAAAATAAGAAAAAAAAAGATCCCATTCGTTATTATTATTTGGTTGCCGTTATCACACTTTCTCGGTACTTTCACTTGTTAGACTTTTTGCCCAGTTGTAAATTTAAGTTAAGAGTGATTTTATTGAAAAAAATGAAAAAAAATCTTCCCACTTCCATTACATTTAAACCTGACTCATGACCACGGAAAGGGCAACAATCCATACGGAACATACATACTCACGAAAAGGAAAAGGAAAAGGGAAGAAAAAAAAGGTTGTCCAAGTCGACACTACTCCAAAGTTTAAGCACATTGCTACAGCACTATTCTCTAAAAAGAGAGTGGCGGTGATCGAATTTTTTATTTTATTTTTCTCTCTCTCTTCCATCTCGTATCAAGATTTTGAAGCGACGAGTATTCAAAAAAAAAGTACCGTGCATGGGAGTCCCTTGTTGCATACAGTACTAACTTTGTTAATCGTGCTAACAGCTCCGTTGAGGAAAGCTTGGATTTCTTGCCCTTTTCCCTCACTTGCAACTTGCACGATTTTACTATATCGAACCGGCTTACTCCACTCCTAGTCGGCATTTCTGGGAGAGACCATAAAAGGGAAGCTGTTCACCATGAGCCGTCCCAAGTCATTAGGCAGATCAAGGAACTACACAACAATGGCATACAACAACGCATCTGTCCCCTTCGCCGAAGACAGGATGAGGAACATCGGCTGCGGAATAGCGCCGAAGATGGTCTATAGGGTTAACATACCCTCGGAGAACGACATATCAAGAGTCCCCTCAATTCACCCTACAAATGTCCAGACGGTGGCAAGCTACAATTGGGTTGTCAGTGCCCATGGTGATCACAAGAGAATACTCGTTCCAGGTTAGTTTTAGCTATCTCTACCTTTAGAAAGTCTCTTTACCTTTCAATTTCAATTCCTGCTCCTTTATGAGGAAAAAAAATATCACCACTCCTCCAGCCTTGAACTATATTCCTGGGATTCACACTCCCGCACAGTAATAATAATAATAATGCATATTTCATGCCACAATATTTCACATCATACTTACTAAAAAATAATAGGCTACCCTCCATGCTGGAACCCGCAATCCGAAAAAACCCCTATCGAAAAAGATAGCGGATTCCGCTTTATCGATCAGAATGGCTACTTCAGTCCCACAGCACCACACACGCCCACCCTCCGGGCGGTAAACACCTGCCGACCAGACATAAACTTCAACTCGATCAACTTCATAACAGACAGAAGTAACCTGATCAAGCTCTACAAACTAATAAGCGGATACGTGCCACAAGCATATTTCGGTCCGGACTCCTGCAAACAGGAGCCGGAGCTACGCATCGATGTGGAAGTCATTGGCAACTCGCTGCTGCTCTCGAGATGGGAGGCACGGTCTAGCCAAGTCCTCGACGACAGTCAGTATCAAGGGTTCTCGGATAATTTCGCCAACATGTTTACACGGTATCCCGACCAGGCGGCCGGTTTGGGCGCGGACGCGCGCTCGCAGGGACACCACCGGGTGCTGGCCTACGTCCTCGGCGGGCACAGGTTCATGGTGCGGTATCAGGCTGATGCATGCGCGGAGACGGTGGAGGAACTGAGGGGTATGTGCGGGGGCGACAAGAGTGCTTCGGGACTGGAGGGGGGTATGAGTAGTATGTCGATTTCCAGGAATCCCACTTCTCCATACGGTAAATAATTTACCCCAACCCACCACCTCCTTCTGAAATAAAAATAGAAATTAAAAAATAAAACAAAAAGCTAATGATAACGCCATCACAGACACCCCCGTCCGCAAAACGCCAAACCAAATCCACCCGCACAGCTCCATCATCGGGATCAAGTGCATTTCCTCGAGGAAGGCGATAGACCTAAACAGGAGCCTCCCACAAGCCTTCTTCTCCCAGACGAGACAGCTATTCGTGGGGCCACACCTCAGCGGGAAAATCAAGCGGATACAAAAGTTCGACCTCGCCGCGCCCCTTGCCGATTGGGAACGCGAGAACGAGTCGAGCGTGAAGAAGATGGTTGTCATGCTGGAAAAGATCAGGAAGGTCGTCAACGGCATCAAGGGTAAGCGCGCCGCCGTGATATTTGATTGGGAGAAACGAGGGGATGGGGTGAGGATCTACGCTAGGAACGACGCCGATGTGGGTATCCCTAGGGATTTGGTTGAGAGGTGGGGTTATTAGCAGCAGCAGCAGCAGCGGTAGGAGTGGTGCAGTTATCGGGAGTGTATGATCCTCAGCGCACCGGTGAATGGGTGGCTTTGTCTCTTTTTTTTTTCTTTTTCTTCTTTTTCTCCCCCACATTTCCTCGGGTCGATTTTGCTTATGTGAGAGGAAGGGGAATTGTGGGATAGGGTGGCCGGCGGTCTTTTTGAAAATTTTGGAAAGCATGTTTTCGACATCTCTTGGTTTTTTTATTTTTATTTTTATTTTTATTTTATTTGTACTGTACTTCTACACTCCTTTCTTCTTATTCTTTTTTCTTTTCTTTTCTCTTTTCTTTTTTTATATTTGTTCTGGCTGGATTGCTGGCATTTATACGCCAAGTTGGATTGAATCGTTTGGGAAAATAGAAAGCCAAGATCTTTGATTTACGTTTATTATGAGATCTGATAGACGGATGCTATTCGTGGTGAGGCCTGGAAAATATATATATTATATCGGTGCACCAGATACCGTACTCGGGGTCCATGAGAGATTGTTTTATTGTGTTAGGTATTCCTGATCTCAACCCCAGGACCAACATTACATCTCGGTCATGGGCTATGGTTCGCAGCACTTGCCTAACAACAACTAACAAGACTCCGGAAGATACCGTATCTTTCACAAACATTCCATCGCAGATCCCACGTGACCTTTTCTTGTATCTCACGTTTCACCAAAAGCTGGAAGGGGCGAAAAAGAGTTTTGAAAGAATTTGTTCAAACTAGAAACGTCATATCCATCATTCACTAAATAGTAGAAATGTCTCCAACTTTCATAGAAACACCATCCACGCACCCATACCAACCAAAACCAGCTGACCTCCCTAACAGCATGCAGCCACGGAGAAATCCCCTAGTGGGGTTGGGTACGAACGGTGGAAGAGAAAGAAGACACAAATCCCTAGGACAGCAGCGGTAGGAAGTTGTAGAAAGCGAGAGCAAGAAAATGAGATTGCAAATAATGGACCTGTTCCTGATCCGTTATGGAGTAGGTGCCAAGTAGATACTGAGCAAGTTGTCAGTAACGCTAGGGTAGCATATAATGGTCAGGGGAGCATACCGCTTGTACAGCATTACTGGTGTCTAATGTAGCGGAACCTCCTGCCTTGGGGATCGCCACTACCATAATCCGTAGGCGAGACAGGGCGTGGGGCCGGCTGTGGGGCCGGCTGTGGAGCGATAATCCCATAGGCATACGGCTCAGGAGTTCTAACCTGCGGTACAAAAAATCCATAAGCGGGAGGTTGAGGAACGGCGACTGGTCGCCCACTCACAGGAGTATCTCCGAAGTAGTATTGGATGCCATCACCGGCACGGCCGCTAGCTGCCTGAGCTACATGAGCTCCCTGAGCCGCTGCCTGAGCCTGCGCACTAGCAACAGCTTCACCATCGGGGTAGGCCCCGGGAACATACTGAATGACGGTTCCAGGAGCAGGATTCTGAGGGGGCTGAGGTTGCGTACGGAATACAATATTTTGTCCCGGGGTTTGAATGTTCGCGATTTGAGCAGGAAGCTGTGGTCCGGAATGGATCCTGAGAGCCCCCGAAGTAGGGGGGGCAGCTGGGGGTTGAGTAGACATCTGCACGGAAACGGGATAAAAGCCAGAAGGAGCAGGCTGAAGACCAACCGGGATCTGTGGAGGAAGCGGGTAAGGGAGGTTAATAGTGTTAGGAACCATGTAGCCAGCTGGGACTACCCCGATGTAGGCGCGGGGAGGCTGATTGTTCTGGGCCATTGAAGAAATTGAGGCGGCCTACCTAGGCCGGGCTCTCGATGGAGTTGAAAGGTATGTGAGGGGGCGTGATGTGGTTGTCTAACAGTAAGTGAACGAAGGATGTCGGGCAGAACGAGGTGGTAGAAGAGAAAACCTCTTTATGGGAAAAAAATAGTTGTGCGCACGTCTTTTTTAGGGCCTCCTCCAAAACATGGTGGCTACGAAACCCTTTTTTTGGGGCCTCAAACCTTTGCTCGCATGTGTAGGGGATGAAGCTATTTTTCTCTAGGGTGCTCTATCATCCTCGATTTCGTCGATGCAGAAAGACGAGTGATAATAAATGATGCAAAAAAATACCACCTCTGACCTGTGTCAGAAAGTATTCCTTGGATATTTGACACAATCTGCAATTTGAACTTACCGGCAGAGGGTCCCTGTTTACACGTATCCCATATGAGCTGGTCGCGGTGCCCAGGGCTTAAGGAGTTGGAATAATAATTTGGCGTGGCGCCCTCACCTGAAAAATCGATAACCTCTCGGGACTAATGCTAGTCTTCCGTTTCTGTACTCCGATACACCTTGAATCATATGCTAATAGCCCAGAAGTTCCTCGCCTTCCCCTTCCATCGGATTTCTACTGCCCTATGGCTACAGCTTTTAAGGGGACATTTCCTCTCTGTGAGTGGAAGGGATCCATCAACGCAGCCCCCCAGCCTCTCTTACCAAACTCTCGGATAAAGGTTACTAAAACATAACATAGAATTCCGATCACCCCATCAGAGCTCTCCTCAGAAATACAGGGGATGATGGGGTTCGGGCTGTGTTTATTAAAATTTATGAGAGCCTATTAAGCCCGCTGGCCCCTTGCAAGGTGTCACGCCAGAAGCCCGGATATGGGTAAGAGGAGATAAGGTCTAAAAACCTAAAAGCCTTTACGTTCTAACGGCCACAGTCAACAGCCTCGCCAGGTCCCATGGGACTAAGGTATCATACCCCTACCTCCCCACCCCAGGTTTGGCAATTGACATTTCCCTCATGAACAGCAAGCCCTTCAACCGACCCGCGTTTCCGCCGTCTAGGCGGGGACTCTGTTTGTCGAAAAGAGATCTCCCAATTAAAGGGGATCTGCAGAGTGCGCCATACGCTACCTTACGAGCACCACCATTTTGTGTTCGAGGTAGCCCGTCTGATCATGGGGCTCGCGAGGATCAGGATCACTGGGTATCACCCGCTTAATACCGATAGTATCTGTTGGAGCGCCCTTCCATATCCAGCATGGTCGGCGATGAGGGAGTACGTCAGCCGGTAAAGTGGCGGGTGAGGCGGCGAGTGAGACGGGGTGAACCTGAAAAATTGTGGCTGGCGCTTTCCTGTATAGATAGCCGGGGATGCCCCCCTTTGTTTCTCTCTCAATCAACAACAGTCGTTTCAACAGTATCTAGCAGCCAAATGCCGAATTCGGCTACGATAGCTGGGATTCATCTGCCGGTGCTCCTCATAACTATCCGTACCCGAAGCACCGAAGAGAAAAAGACTGTCGAGACCCCCACAGTTGAACAAGACAGTTACGCCATTCCTTTTTAGAGGTCTAGCCTGGGGAGTTGGGCTGGCGGGATCCCTATGTCTTCTTGCTTAGGGCTAAAGGTTCTGAGATTCTTGAGAACATAGACCCATTTTTGCATAGGCATTCCTTAAACGGACAAGCCCTTGGGCTGAGCTGAACTTGAAATTTTCCTTTAAACAACCGAACTGGGACACTGGAAGCTCTCTATTAAGTGTTCACAGAACGTTGAGATTAGGATAGGCTCAAGCTTATCTTGCGAGCATTGCAGGTAGTACGAAGCTAGTATAGACTAGCGCCTGTTCAAATCCGGAACATACCGAACATTAGTCACAAGTGATCTCCCAAATATCAGTACTTCCTGTTCTCCGCCTGCTCGGATTTCTTGTGGGCACGCATTGTGAAGCCAGTGCGGTGTGCGTAGCAAGAAGCATCTGAAGGAAAAAGCAGGACCCGCCAAATACACGAGCGTGTGGGAAAAAATCCGAGCGTATCTCAGTGGCCATACAAATTTATAACTTCTGTCTTTTTTAGACGCTGCTCGCCTATCACAATGAGTACAGACATACCGTAAAAACTCCTAAAGTGCACTACCATATCAGCGAAGATCAGCCCAACAGAAAGCGATAGGTTTGGTTTGATAAGTCAATGGGATCCAACATGCCCAGTGGGATGATCTTATACTGTCTCAGGAAAATGCTATTCCCTCTCAGGAGCTTTCGTCTCAGGGTCCGGAGATTACAGGGCGGGGGCTTGCGGAAATGGTGGATTTAAAGAGTTTTTACGGGAGCACAGTAGGAACTGCTAGAATTGGCCATCAGGTTATCGGGGGAGGTCACCGCATCAGCCCACGACAGGTTTAGTTTGGAAGGCAAACAGAATCACGAACGTGGTATCATACTCGTACAAGCACCAGTTGATGGGATCCAACACATCCAGAGAGCTCAGGCTATGTAATATATTATTAGGAAAACACTAATCTTGCAGGAGCTTTTGTCTCCGAACCCGGAGATTGCGTGCCAACTAGCAAAAGCATCCGGAAATAGAGAATGCTCTTGGCGCCAAGGTGGATGGTGGTTTCGTATGGAAAAGTTCTCCTTCCCCGCAGAGAGACCCCTAGTGGTAATAAACTGTGTTGACCATACCGGATGATAGAGCCCCCCGGCTAAAACCCGTGTGTCGAGACAAGATGACACAGGCAGTCACCAACTGGTGGCCTATGAAATTACCTTGAGATAATTAACCACCTTGCTTGCTTGCATTGTTTACCTTCTGGGGGTTGCACTAACTCGTGAGCTGCAGGTCCAAAGACGAGGTTCATCAGATCGACAGCATTAGGAAGGTGGAGGACCGTTGCTGTGGTACAAGTAACAAGTTTCAGACTCCTGGCTTCCCACAAAACCCCCCACCTGACGGTGCAGATCACCTTTACCGGGAAATCATTCTAAACACAACGGGGGCCCAGCTCTGGGGGCCAGCTCTGCTCTGGAGTTCCGTACCGATACGGACTGCACGAGGATACCGGTACGGTGCCCGGAGACGCCCGGAAAGCGGTTTGGAATTGGGGGTGAGCCCCCTTAGCCTGGGAGATAAGAAGACTGTTGGGCCCCTGCGAAGGTTTGGTTGTTCGTTCGATGCCACGCGAAACCTTTCAGACAGTATCAAAAAGATTTACACAAAAACGCCCCGCATTATAAAGGCTTTCTTCTCGGATCATATTCGGGCATGGGCACGGTGGGCACTGGAAACCTGGCCGCTACTATCCTCTCCACAGGCTCGGAGCAAGACGTGATACACACAGTTGCTCCGGTATCGTAGAGAAGAAAAGGTCATTTTTGCGCTTTCTGGAGGCTGCCGGAGGGTTTTAGCATGATGCAGAATGAGCCAACGTTGAGTCCATGACTTTTACAGAGTTCGCGGAGAGCGCAGGGAGGGTAAGGAGCGCATGTGAACTTTATTTTAGGTTACAGCACTGACTACGATCGAGGTACTGTAGGGTTCCATTCGCATAGCCAGTATCCAATTGGACTATGATATCATCACCACTCTGCGTTGTGGTGGAGGCGCATGCTCAAAAGGCCCTAAGTGCAATTGCCCCATATCTCTTCTCCACGATCGCACTGTATCGTGTCGCATGATGTCTGCGATAACAGAATAGTTCAGCCCCGACCTCAAGAAGGAGTTCTGCCAAGTGTCGAGTTGTCAGTTTTGTGCACGTAAAAAGAGGCCTTTTACTCCGTACTGTGCCGGTACTGCACTGCATAAACGTTTTTCAGCGCGAGGCTGAATGCTTCTAAAAGTGGTTCCATCGAAACAACAAGTTCTACCTGCGATTAGGTTCCTCCAGTGCGTCTCTTCCTCGAGACCAGAACCATTCTTCCTTGGTTATGCTAACCCGCGAGGTTGGCCCCTCCTCCGGAATGCCTTCTGGGCAAGCTAGGTGCCTGTCGCCCCGACATCCACAGCCAAGAGGAGTGGCACATGTGCTCGAGCAGGTGTGAATATGGGCTCGACAAGCGTGCAGGGTATATGCTCGCCTGGAGAGTAGGATACTCTTACAAGTGTACTTATAGTTGTACTGTCACAGAAAGAACTTTGTTTTTTTTCCCTTCAGTTGAGCAATATTAATATTATAGATTTGCTTGTGCTGCCGCTGTCCCTCTCAACCTCTAACATACGGGTTCTTTTTCTTCATACGATACTTAATTCCTGCTCTTCCCTCTGGTTTCTTCTTGGCCCTACTGCTAGTCACCACTGCTACCTTTGGACTCTTTCCCCTTCCTTCGCCCTCCCAACGCCTTGGTTTCTCCATTCCAAGACTTGACTCACTCATTTTTGGCCTCATAGGTAGAAGGTTTATTGGCCTCATTTTTGTTAGTCGTTTGTTTTAGCCACTCAATTGGGCCCTTCCTTGCCACAAGATGAGGACTGCCTTCTTGACCTTCTTCGCTATCGCCCTGTTAGGGCTGCACCAGTCAGCGCACGCAAGGAGAGGTGGTGGGGGTAGTAGTGGTGGGTCAAGTGGTGGATCCGGACGTAGCAGCGGTTCACGGAATGGTAGGGATCGTTCGCGGGGACGGTGCTATCGCACAACAAGTTCGGTCGGCAATGCCTCAGATCCGTTCGATCCCATGTATACGGATCAATGGTTGTATAAGTTTGTAGGGTCGTATTATAACGGCTCTGTGGTTAGTATTCCTGCATTATTCATTTCTCTATTGGGAAAGCATTGAGCGTTGACGGTAGGTTACTATCATTATTAGGAAGTCGAAGCAATGATAGATGTAGCCGACGTCTCCTGCGATGAGCAAAGACCCGTCTTCAAACAGAAGCTTGATGCAGTCCTGATGATCGGCGAGCGCCCTCCTGATTTCAAAAAGCCGAATTCTAGTCCGTACATGTTCTCGATTGTAGGGTGGGAAGAAGGAACGCAGCCTGGCGGTACGCCAAGTACTAAAACTGACTGGGTCTCTCCGGATACTCGATTGGTAAGTGAACATGCCTTGAATAGTCCATTTGGAAGCCGGGAGATTTATTCGCATTTTCCACCAGATCTACCAATCCATCTCCAGAGCCAGAGCTCCAAGCAACAAATTCTTGACCACCAAACAAGCAAGCTGGATAGTAACCAATCAAAAGTCCGACGATAGCTACTCCTTCGACGCCGTCTTCGAAGAACAGTTTTACGTCAGTGCCCTCCCCCCTCCCCGCTTAACCCATCCCCCCAAGTAACAATGCTAACAAACACCAGAACTGGCAGGAATCCCGCACCTTCTTCTCCGTAAGCCCCTGCAACGGTTCCCAGCCCGTCGATCTCAGCATAGATGCCTACAATCGCCCCGCATCCAGGTACAAGACATCAACAGAGTTCGCCCAGAATCGCACGCGCGCCAACGGCACCTTCGACGGCATCTCCGCCACGCTTTCCATCGGTGGCGAGTTCAGAGGGACATTCACGAACTGGTACACCGAGCAGCCCGGCATCGGCCCAAGCAACAAGCTCATGCACGGGACCTACAAACTCAAGTTCTCCGGGAACCTCGACCGTCCGCATTCGCACGCGCTGAGCACCAGCGGGCAGACTCCAAGCTGGACGGAGAATTGGGACTTGCTCCCCGGTGGGTCGGAGGCAGTCTCTGCGGCGGGGGCGTCGACGACCTGCGTTGGGGGGTCATCTTCCGCCGGGAGTCGGGCGGAGGTTGGCAAAGCTATTCTCGGACTGGCCGCGCTGGGTGGGTTAGTAGTGGTCGGGATGGGAATAGTTTTGTGGTAGCTTTTATTTAGTTATTAATGATTCCCTTTTCTTTCTCTTCTTCACGGGTACTGCGTACCTTGGAGGGAGGGTTCATTTCGTTATTTTATTTCCGCCGACACCCCACCACTCTTCCGGGATGGGAGATAGAGGGAATGGGGATCCAAGCGCTTGTTCCTGTTGGGCGTAATTTTATGCAAACTTAACGATTCTATGACGGATATGATAGGAGCTATGTCATCTATATGCTATTCAAGTACTATTCATCACACAAGCATCTAACCCCCCAGTTTTACATAGTACCGCAAGAACCGGAATAATTGAACCTCGTGCTGAGACGTCCGAAATTCCCTCTCTTGGATGGGGGGGCGAACGCACAGCGAAAATTGACCCCTCGGCCCGAGCTTGGGACAGGGAAAAAAAGAAAAAAGAGCCAGACCTTACCAACTCCAACTTCCCAGTGTGAGGTTTCAATTATTCTAGTAAGTACGGTACTGCACTGCATGAACGTTTTTCAGCACGAGGGCTGAATGCTTCTAAAAGTGGTTTCGTCGAAATAACAAGTTCTATATACCTATGATCAGGTCCCTCCAGCGCGTCTCTTCTTCAAGACCACCAAACAGCTCTGCCTGTACCATTCTTCATTGTGATACGCTGATCCGCGAAATGAACACCCCCGGAATGCCTTCTACGGAGGTACAGCGCCTAAGTTTTGTAGGTTCCACAGGCAAGATTTTCTGCCCTTACCCCCTGTGGAACATGCAAAACTTAGGAACTGTACTTGTATGATACCTGCGTAAGAAAGCTAGGTACCCGTCGCTCCGACATCCACAACCAACACATGCAGGTGTGAATACGATCTCGGCGAGGATGCAGGGTATGTGCTCGCCTGGAGAGTGGAATACAAGTGTATGATACTTGCCGTAGTACAAAAGAGAACTTTGTTTTTTTCCTTCTGTTGAACAGTATTATAAGTAGTTTTGCTTGTGCTACCACTGTGGCTCTTAACCTCTAACTTATGGATTCTTTTTTTCCTTTTTCTTTATACTCACACGATATATAATTCCTGTTCTTCCCTCCGGTTTCTTCTTCTTGGCCCTGCCGCTGGTCACCACTGCTCCCTTTGGACTCTTTCCCATTCCTTCGCCCTCATCCTCCTCACGCTCCTCCCAGCGTCTTAGGTTCACCATTCCAAGACTTGGTTCACTCACTTTTGACCTCGCAGGTATAAGGTTTATTAACCTCTTTTTAGCCATTTGTTTTAACTGCTTAATTGGGTTTCTCCTTGCCACAGGATGAGGACTGCTTTCTTGACCTTCTTCGCTATCGCCCTGTTAGGGCTGCACCAGCCAGCGTATGCAAGAAGAGGTGGTGGGGGTGGGGGTGGTGGATCAAGTAGTGGATCCGGAAGCAGCAGCGGCGGTTCGCGAACTAGTAAAGATCGCTCGGGCTCACAGTGCTATGACCCAACAAGTTCAATCGGCAATGCCTCAGATCCGTTCGATCCCATGTATACGAATCAATGGTTGTATAAGTTTGTAGGATCGTATTATAACGGTTCTGTGGTCAGCATTCCTACATTTTTCATTTCTCTATTGGGAAGGCATTGGGTGTTGACGATGGGTTATCATTATTAGGAAGTCGAAGCAGCGATAGATATGGCCGACGTCTCCTGCGATGAGCAAAGACCCGTCCTTAAACAGAAGCTTGATGCAGTCCTAATGATCGGCGAGCCACCTGCTCTCGATGAGCCGAATTCTAGTCCGTACATGTTCTCGATTGTAGGATGGAAAGAAGGAACGCAGCCTGGTGGTACGCCAAGTTCTTCAACTGACTGGGTCTCTCCGGATGCTCGATTGGTAAGTGAACATGCCTCGAATGGTCAATTCGGAAGCTAGGAGATTTATTCACACCTTCCACCAGATCTACGAATCCATCACCAATCTCAGAAGTTCAAGCTCCAGATTCTTGAGCACCAAACAGGCAGGGTGGATAGTAACTAACCAAAAATCCGACGATGGCTACTCTTTCGACGCCGTCCTCACAAACAATGTGCTCGTCAGTGCCCCCCCCCACTTAATCCATCCCCCCAGGTAACAACACTAACAAACAAACATCAGAACATGGACGAATCCCGCACCATCTTCTCCGTAAGCCCCTGCAACGGTTCGCGGCCCGTAGACTTCCATATGCAGGCCTACGATCGCTTCGAATTCATGTACAAGACAGCAGCAGAGTTCACCGGGAATCGCACGCGCGCCAACGGCACCTTCGACGGCACCTCCGCCACGCTTTCCGTCGGCGGGGGGTTCAGCGGGGAATTCGAGAACTGGTACACCCGGTATAGCAGTAGCGGTTTAAACGACAAGTACAAGTACGGGACCTACAAGCTCAAGTTCTCCGGGGACCTCGACCGTCCGCACTCGCACGAGCTGAGCACCAGCGGGCAGACGCCGAGCTGGACGGAGAATCGGGACTTAGTCCCCGGTGGGTCAAATGCAGTCTCTGCTGGGGCGGCGGCATCGACGACCTGCGGTGGGGGGGCATCTTCCCTCAAGAGTCGGGCGGAGGTTGGCAAAGCCGTTCCCGGACTGGCAGTGCTGGGCGGGTTAGTAGTGGTCGGGATGGGGATAGTTTTGTGGTAGCTTTTATTTAGTTATTAATGGTTCCCTTCTTTTATTTTCCCTTCTTCACGAGTGCTGTATACCCTGGAGGGAGGGTTCATTTCATTATTTTATTTCTGACACCTCACTACTCTTTCGGGATGGGAGATGGAAGGAATGAGACTCCAAGCGCTTGCTCCTGCTGGGGGTAGTTTAATGTAAGTTTAATGGTACGATTCTATGACGGGTATGATAGGAGCTATGTCATCTTTATGCTATTCAAGTACTATTCATCACAAGCATCTAATCCCCTAGTTTTACATAGTACCGCAAGAACTGGAATAATTGAACCCCGTGCTGGGACGTCCGAAATTCCCTCTCTTGGATAGGGGGGCCCACAGCAAAAACTGACCCTCTCGGCCCGAGCTTGGATCAGTAAAAAAAAGAAAAGGGAACCAGACCTTACCAGCTAAGGCAACCCCAACGTCCTAGCGCGAGGTTCAATTGTTCCAGTAAATACGGAGGTACATACAGCGCCTAAGTTTTGTAGGTTCCACAGGCAAGGTTTGCTGCCTTTACCCCTTGTGGAACATACAAAACTTAGGAACTGCATGATACCTCCGTACGGTACTGCGCTACTCGAGTACATAAACGTTTTTCAGCACGAGGGCTGAATGCTTATAAAAGTGGCTTCGTCGAAATAACAAGTTCTACCTATGATCAGGTCCCTCCAGCGCGTCTCTTCCTCAAGACCACCAAACAGCTCTGCCTGTATCATACCATTCTTCATTACGCTAACCCGCGAAGTGAGCCCCTCCCCCGGAATGCCTTCTACTCAAGTAAGCAAGCTAGGTGCCTGTCGCTCCGACATCTACAGCCAAGAAGTGGCACATGTATCATAGGTGTGAATACGAGCTCGACAAGGGTGCAGGGTACTTGTATATGCTTGCCTGGAGAGTGGAATACAAGCGTACTCGGGTGAAGGGTGAAAATATTGGGACAAGCAGGGGGATAGTGGGATTACTGTAATTAGTAGTTATCTTACTTTTTTGTTTCTCGGTACTCCTTCCATGGTATATGCACAAGTCTCTGCTACCCCTACCTGCCCCAATACTTCACCTTTACCCCTAATACTTACCATAGTACAGAAGAGAACCTTCTTTTTCCTTCGGTTGAACAGTACCGGTACTGCAGTTTTGCTTGCGCTACTGCTTTCGCTCTCAACCTCCAATTTATGGATTTTTTTTTCTTTTCCATTTTCTTTATAGGATATTTAACTCCGGCCCTTCCCTCCAGTTTCTCCTTCCCGGTCCTACTGCTAGTCACCATTTCTACCTTTGGACTCTTTCCCCTTCCTTCGCCCTCATCCTCCCAACACCTTGGTTTTTCCATTCCAAGACTTGGTTCACTCGTTTTCGACCTCACAAGTATAGGGTTTACTGACCTCTTTTTTGTTAGTCGTTCATCTTAACTATCATACCTAATTGGGCCTTTCCTTGCCAGAGGATGAGGACTGCTTTCTTGACCTTCTTCGGTATCGCCCTGTTAGGGCTGCACCAGCCAGCGTACGCAAGAAGAGGAGGTGGGGGTGGCGGTGGTGGATCAAGTAGTGGATCAAGTAGTGGATCAAGTAGTGGATCCGGAAGCAGCAGCGGCAGCTCGCGAACTGGTAGAGATCGTTCGGGCTCACAGTGCTATGAAACAACTACAAGTTCAATCGGCAATGCCTCAGATCCGTTCGATCCCATGTATACGAATCAATGGTTGTATAAGTTTGTAGGATCGTATTATAACGGTTCTGTGGTCAGCATTCCTACATTCTTCGTTTACTCATTGGGAAGGCATTGGGTGTTGATGCTGGGTTATCATTATTAGGAAGTCGAAGCAGCGATAGATATGGCCGACGTCTCCTGCGATGAGCAAAGGCCCATCCTTAAACAGAAGCTTGATGCAGTCCTGATGATCAGCGAGCCACCTGCTCTCGTTAAGCTGAGTTCTAATCCATACATGTTCTCGATTGTAGGGTGGAAAGAAGGAACGCAGCCTAGCGGTACGCCAAGTTTCCCAACTCTCTGGGTCTCTCCGGATGTTCGATTGGTAAGTGGACATGCCTCGGATAGTCAATTCGGAAGCTAGGAGATTTATTCACACCTTCCACCAGATCTACGAATCCATTGCTTATCTCAGAAGTCCAAACTATGGATTCTCGACCTCCGACAAACGCCCAAGCTGGACAGTAACCAACCAAAAATCCGGCGATGGCTACTCCTTCAACGCCGTCTTGAATACCACTGGCACAACCGTCAGTCCCCCCGCTTAATCCATCCCCCCAATGAAACAACTCTAACAGACAAACACCAGAACATTGACGAATCCCGCACCGTCTTCTCCATGGACTCCTGCAACGGTTCGCAGCCCGTCGACTTCCACATGGTGACCTACGATGCCTCCGAATTCATGTACAAGACATCGGCGGGGTTCACCGGGAATCGCACGTGCGCCAACGGCACCTTCGACGGCACCTCCGCCACGCTTTCCATCAGCGGCCCGTTCAGCGGGAAATTCCTGAATTGGCACAGCGAGTCTTTCAGCAGTACAAGCATCATGCTCAAGTACGGGACCTACAAGCTCAAGTTCTCCGGGGACCTCGACCGTCCGCACTCGCACCCGCTGAGCACCAGCGGGCAGACGCCAAGCTGGACGGAAAATCGGGACTTACTCCCCGGTGGGTCAAATGCAGTCTCTGCTGGGGGGGCGGCATCGACGACCTGTGGTGGGGGGTCATCTTCCCTCAAGAGTCGGGCGGAGGTTGGCAAAGCCGTTCCCGGACTGGCAGTGCTGGGCGGGTTAGTAGTGGTCGGGATGGGGATAGTTTTGTGGTAGCTTTTATTTAGTTATTAATGGTTCCC
>Ga0307513_10000940_pt1 | contig 42152 bp, 15 predicted proteins | sample 15_EM_MG_FD_202174 | JGI IMG/M metagenome (GOLD analysis project Ga0307513, IMG submission 202174) | Populus trichocarpa ectomycorrhiza microbial communities from riparian zone in the Pacific Northwest, United States - 15_EM | ecosystem: Host-associated > Plants > Roots > Unclassified | place...
TTGATACTAACATGTTTTGTATTTGTTATCTTGTTCACTTTTAATACTTTGCTTGTTAAATGGTTAATCTAGATTTATGTTGTATAACCCTTGGTACAACAAATACTTGGCACTTTCATAGCCCAACGTATGGTATAACCGACACCTATGCTGTGAAAGGAACTTGACTTGTTGTTAACATAAGTTATAATCATGAATACCTGACAACATTTACAAGTATTAGCATTATTCGAATAAGATAACTAATGTAATCATGATTAACAATTTATAATCCGATTGGAACCTCCTTTGTGTGTGGTTTCCAGTTGAGTAATAAAAAGAGTTTATACTACTTGTTTGAAATACCATTAGCGGATCCTCTAACCTTGACAATTATTTTATCCTTGTTTAATCCTTATATCAATATCACATCTCAAAGCTATCTTCAACTCCTGTTCTGTTATTATCTATTTCTTTATTTGTAGTTTATACAGTTAACCTCCCTGTGGTTCGACCCCGGTCTTGCCGGGTTATTTATTACTTTGACACTCCTACACTTGGAAGAAGACATCAACTCTTTGGTCATGTCACTAAGTTTGACAATGAAGGCAAAAAGTTTGCCTGGAAAAGAAAGGCCATTTGAAGCCTATAAAAGGTTGTGTTAAGAGCAGAATCATGAGCAACAATAGTAGTGCAAAAAAAGAGAGAATGAGAGAGCCAAGCTAAAACAAGAGTGGCAGCAATTGTGTAGCCTATAAAAATGAGAGATAGAAAAAGAGGGAGAAAGGGAGAGAAGTGAGGCAATTACAAGAGAATATAGGTATGAGGTTTGTCCTCCACTATTATAAATTGTAGTTTTCTCCTGTCTAATAACATTGGTTGCTACGTGGAAGTAGACAAGTTACTAAACCTTTTTGTACATTAATAGTCCTAACACTTACTTTATTTTTATATATCTAATTAAACCTTTTTGTAAGAATAAAAAAATTATATTTCAATAATACCAAAAGTGGTACAAATATACAATCATGAAATATACAACTATATTTTATTCAACTATAGCCATATTACAATAATGAAAAAGATAATTATAATAATACTTATACGATCTAAGAAAAGGTTGAACAGGGAAATTCGAATTCTAGAAAAATTATATCTATTGTTCAATTTTTCTCTATTGAGTATAACTTTCATTCTAACCATTGGATCGAACTGAAATTATACTAAAACTTTCAAGACATATTTTTCTATATTATATTAACATTTTAGATCAATCAAAGTTCGAAAAGGTCTAGTAATACAGGTTAGTAAATATAACACAAATTTTGTTATTTTTTCCTTTTCACTTGTGGACTTCCTCTTTTAAGAAGATTCTTTTTCTAATAATACAAGGATATTCAAAAGCTTATTTTTGGAAGTTTCCTATTTCTTTAGGAATCTTTAATGAGCAACAACATAGTTTTCAAGTGTAGTAATTATTCCTTAATATTCTAAAATCCTTTTCTTACAAGAATTCTTTATTTATCTTAGCTACACAAGCAAGGAGGATTGAAGTGTTTAATGACAGGGTACTTTTAGGATGAATTATTTATTTGTATTACTCTTAATTACTTTAAATTTTTATTTGTTTTTTTATTTGGATATTTACATTTAGTTTAGAACTTGTGTTTTAGTTCGGGTTTGTTTTGGCCCAAAACCAATGTTTTAAGACTGTTTTAGGCATTAGACTTGTGTTAGTTAATTCTTAGCTTAGGCCCATTGGTTAGCAACCCAATAAGGGTCCACTAAGGTTATTTAGGACTATATATTGTTTTTTTTCCTGTAAAATTCACCACCCATGATGTTTTGAATAACTTGTGTTTTGCATGATGCAATAATTTTTTCTTTGTTGGAACAAAGATCAACAATTGACTTATCAATGTATAATTGATCTTGTGACATCATTACATAATTTGGGTTTTTATTTCGCTATAAACAAAAGGTCCAAGCTCTTTTCCAATACCTTTGGTTCTTAGGTACATGGTTATCTCTAGGTAAAAGTTTCTATCCAAACTTGAATTTCAACTTTCTTGGTTTGATTTCTACTTCATTGTGGGTTTCAAGATTGCTATCATAGGGGTTCACATTAGTTGGTATCAGAGTAAGACTCTAAAATCAGGTTATACCCTTTTATTTTTTAGTTTATGTGTTAATTCATTATTATCGTAATTCCATCTAGACTTATAGCATAATATAAAAATAACTAGATTATTTGTGATCTAGTTGTTTACAATTTAAAAAAAGATCAAAATCACAAAAATATGGTCAATATGTCTTTTCAAAGCGAGTCAACATCCAAGCACGATGATTAGTCAAGGTCATATCCTTTTGAGTAGAGGGGGAATGATATGAATCAACAAGCATCTCGAAAGGATCTATTACATGTTCCGGTTAGGCCTATTACAAGGTCAAGAACCAAAAAGGTTAAAGAGACATTCATGGGTTAATTCAAGATATTTGAGTCTTATTTACTACAAGACTTGCAAGTTTAACTTATTTTCCTACTTACATGCGAATTGAGTTTATTTTTCTAATGTGTAGTTTTATGTTAATGAGAATAATTTTCGATTCAATTGTTGAATTGGACTAAAATTTAACCAAAAGATTCTAGAGGCCTAGTTTTATATTGGGTTAAAATTTTAGGTCAATTGGACATTAGAAAGGTCATGTGATAAGATCCAAAAACCATTGTGCGAGATTTGTATTAGTTTCCTAGTTGATTTAGGATTTTTTTCCTATTTATTTAGATTTTTTATATTTTTCCAGTATTTGTTAAGATGTTTTTATTTATTATAAATAGGGTTATTTAGCTTGTATTTTAATATATATTTTTTTAAAAGAGATGGATTTATTTATTCAAAAATAAAACTTATGTGAGATAGTTTGCTCCTACTCTTTTCTCATAGAATTTTTTCAAAAACTTATCAAAGATCAATTGTCTTTGTATCGTTCATCTTAACTTGTCAAAGAATTAACTAAGTGTCGTTGTGTCTTCTATACGTCTAGTTCACATCTTGATTATAAGCATTGAGTTGGGATTGGTTACTTATAGTCTTGGTACCTCGGTATAAGTTATCGTTGTGTTAAGCTTGATTCCAAACTTAATCTTAGCTTTCTTAGGAAGCGTCTTACTTGGTTATGAGATTTTGGATTTCTATATCTACAAGGTTCACATTAGATATAAGTTAAATCTTGATGTTTCAAAAAGATATTCCCACCTAATATAAAAATTATGACATACAAAATGTTGTTTAAGGAGTGATTCAAAGAAAAATATTTTCAACGCATTCATGTCTATTTTGTAATTCTTGGTTTCTTCTCGAAATGATGTTAATATTGTTGTAAATTGTAGTTTTCTCCTATCTAATAACATTGGCTGCTCAGTAGACATAAATAAGTTACTAAACTTTTTAATATATCAATTGTCCTAACACTTAAACTTTTTTGTAAGATTAAAAAATGATATTTCATTAATACTAAAAGTGATACAAATATACAACTATAATCATATTACAATCTTGAAAAAAACAATAATGATACAAATTGAATCTTGATGTTTGAAAAAGATATTCCCAACTAATATAAAAATTATGACATAGAAAATGTTGTTTATGAAGTGTTTGTTTTTGTGGTTTGACCTACTTTTTAAAATGTTTTTAAAATTATTTTTTATTTTAAAAATATTAAATTAATGATTTTTAGATGCTTTTGATAATTTTGATGAATTAATATAAAAAAATCAAAAAACTTATTTTAATATATTTTTAATTAAAAAACACTTTACACCACATTATCAAATTATACATAAAGCTAAAACATGTGGGGAAATCATTGTTCATCAAGAATCATTGCACTGTAAATTGCACAATTTATGGGGGCATTGTGTGCTGCAGCCCCAGGCATAGACATCTGTCACAAGGCAGTCCATTCCCAGCCACAAAAGTTCCAAGGCTGCAGGGGGAGGGGTTGCACCCCAGGCTGCGGACACCTGACACTTGGGTTGTCATGCCCTGGCGCTGGGGCTATACCCGTGAGCTGGCTGCCCAACCAAGCCAGCAGGGTCTGCTGGCAAGAGCCCCTTCTGTTAGGTCATGTCTCGAAACCCAACTGTCTTGGGTCCGGACGCAAACCCCAAATCCAAAACAAACACTCCTGGGCCCAACACCGGAAGGACCCAAACCCCAATCCCATTGGGTCCGACCATAGACCCATCCCCCAACTCTCTAGGCTCATGACAGCAAAGGACCCACCCCCAACCCTGGCGCTTGGGTGGCTCCAATGCGCGGGGGCAGACCTGAGCACCACCTAGCGCTTGGGTCATGGCAAAAGGCCCAATTGGCTATGCCGCAGCGCCACTTGGCTCTGGGACACAACCGAGCGCCACCTGGCGCTTGGGTCATGGCAAAAGGCTCGATTGGCTTCGCCCGAGAGCCACCTGGCGCATGGGTGTGTTATAAATATTATTATTTTTATTATAATTTATACTATTAATAAAATAATTAATAACTATGAAAAAAAATAGTATTTGAGTTATAATTATTTTTATTTTTATCATGGTTAAAAGTATTAATATTACAAATAGTATTATTTGTGTTATAATTATTTTTATTTTTATTATAATTAAAAGTGTGGGTGTGTCCACGCTCAACCCCAAGTGAGGCTAGACACAGCCACACCCACACCCAAGTTGGGGCTGGACGCGTCCACGCCCAACCCAAGGTGGGCTGGACGTCTTCACACCCGGCTTGGGCTATGTCCATGCGCCACCTGGCGCTAGGGTACACTCCAATGCGAAGGGCAAACCTTAGCGCCACTTGGCACATGGGTGTGTTTAAATATTATTATTTTTATTACAATTTATAATATTAATAAAATATTTAATAAATTTGAAAAAAAATATTATTACTATTAAAAAAATATTATTTGTGTTATAATTATTTTTATTTTTATTATGGTTAAAAGTATTAATATTACAAATATTATTATTTGTGTTATAATTATTTTTATTTTTATTATAATTAAAAGTATGGGCGTGTCCACGCTCAACCCCAAGTGGGGCTAGACATAGCCACGCCCATACCCAAGTTGGGGCTGGACGCGTCCACGCCCAACCCTAAGGTGGGCTGGACGTCTCCACGCCCGACTTGGGCTATGTCAACGTGCCACCTGGCGATAAGGCACAACCGAGCGCCACCTAGCGCTAGGGCACACTCCAATGCGAAGGGCAAACCTTAGCGCCACTTGGAGCATGGGTGTGTTATAAATATTATTATTTTTTATTACAATTTATAATATTAATAAAATATTTAATAAATTTTAAATAAATATTATTACTATTAAAAAAATATTATTTGTGTTATAATTATTTTTATTTTTATTATGATTAAAAGTATTAATATTACAAATAGTATTATTTGTGTTATAATTATTTTTATTTTTATTATAATTAAAAGTTCGGGCTCGTTCACGCCCAACCCCAAGTGGGTCTCGACACAGCCACGCCCACACCCAAGTTGGGGATGGCCGCGTCCACGCCTAACCCTAAGGTGGGCTGGACGCGTCCACGCCTAGCTTGAGCTATGTCCGAGCTCCACCTGGCGTTGGGGCACAAACGAGCGCCACCCGGCGCTTGGGAACATCTGAGCGCCTCCTGGTGCTCAGGTCATTACAAAAGGCCTGATTGGCTTCACCCGAGCGCCACCTGGTGCTTGGGAGGCTTCAATGCAAAGAGCAGACCCTAGCTGGCGCATGAGTGTGTTATAAATATTATTATTTTTATTATAATTTATATTATTAATAAAATAAAAAAAAACATTATTACTATTAAACAAATATTATTTGTGTTACAATTATTTTTATTTTTATTATTATTAAAAGTATTAATATTAAAAATAGTATTATTTGTGTTATAATTATTTTTATTTTTATTATAATTAAAAGTTCGGGCGTGTTCACGCCCAACCCCAAGTGGGTCTGGACATAGCCACGCCCACACCCAAGGTGGGGATGGCCGCGTCCACGCCCAATCTCAAGGTGGGCTGGACGCGTCCACGCCTAGTTTGAGCTATGTCTGAGCTCCACCCGGCGCTGGGGCACAACCGAGCGCCACCTGGCGCTTGGGCACACCCGAGCACCTCCTGGTGCTCGGGTCATGGCAAAAGGCCTGATTGGCTTCACCCGAGCACCACCTAGCACTTGGGCACAACCAAGCGCCGCCTGGTTCTTGGGAGGCTTCAATGCGAAGAGCAGACCCTAGCGCCACCTGGCGCATGAGTGTGTTATAAATATTATTATTGTTATTATAATTTATATTATTAATAAAATAATTAATAAATTTGAAAAAAACTATTATTACTATTAAAAAAATATTATTTGTGTTATAATTATAATTATTTTTATTATGGTTAAAAGTATTAATATTACAAATAGTATTATTTGTGTTATAATTATTTTTATTATAATTAAAAGTCAGGGCGCGTTAATGCCCAACCCGACGTTGGGCTTGGAGGCGTCCACGCCCACCCCAAGTGGGGCTGGACGCGTCCACGCCCACACCCAAGTTGGGCGTGGACGCGTGTTCACCCAAACCCAAGGTGGTCGTGGATGCCTCCACACCCAACCCCAAGGTGGGCGTGGAGGCGTCCACGCCCAGCTTGAGGATGGGGTGGACGCGTCCACGCCCATCCCCAAGGTGGGCTGGACGCGCCCACTTTCACCCTCAAGTTGGATCTAGATGCGTCCACGGCAATTCACATGTGTTAATATAATAATGTGTGTTAGAAATATTATTTTTTCTCTGATAATTTAAAGGTTTTTTTCTTTCCAAAATTATCTTTATCGATTTTTTTTAATATTAAGTTGGTAGAGAATTTAGCTTTATAATTTTTTTTTCTTTTTATTAACAGAAAAGCTAAATCATGTGGGAAAACACTGTATCTTTCCTCACAAAACACTGTGGATTGCTACAAATCATTTTGTTCAGTCTCTGAGTTTTTGATTTCCAACACAACTTTTTTTTATCATAAAATATTGATTCAATCATACCTTTAGTTTTTATTACTTATCTAGCACTGGTTCACAATTATAATACTATTAAATATATTTATTTTATAAACTCGTAGTAGCGCGCACAGACATGCAATCTCATAAATACTATAATAGCTCAATGTGATCTCCGTGGTTTTATAATCCATTATCTCACATCTCAAGCTAATAAGCCATCCTTGTGGTTCGAGTTCTTTATAGTTAACACACATATACATGTGCAAATATTATATTAATATTATTATTGAATTTTCAATTAATTAAAAAAAATCTGTCTCGTGAGTTAATTTGAAGCAGTGAATTGGGTTAACTCGAATATGAGATAAACCGATCCCATGATTTATTAAAAGCTATAAAAAAAATGACAGGATTTTGCAACATCTGGTCCATTTTATATTTTAAACCAAGCATTTGAATGATTCAGCTTGAAAAATACGCTGGGGGTGGTTACAGTTTGAATTGCTGGACTCTAATGGCCATCCTTCGAATTTTCTTGGAGATTTCTAACATTGAATAAAGGCAGCTTCTGTCAACGTTTTATACGTCGACTTGACTTTGATAGTAATAAAAACAAACCTCGACCAATACTTTTCAATTATCATGATATAGAAAAAGAAAAGGAAAGGAAAAGCCACTGTATATTTCTTGCATCTGGGTTTCTTTCTATCTGCGTTGAGAATATAGGATTCAGGATTGTGTCCACACTGTCGAACATGGGGAAAGTTGTTTGCACTGAATTGCATGCAGACCATGGCCTTGATTTCGATTTCATGGGACTTGTCATGGCACTGGTCATTGCTCTTGCCCTTATGGCCATTTGTTTTCAACCTCCTCGGCGAACTTTGGTGTTGCATCGCATCGCTTGAAAAGGTTCTCTTTGAATCTTTGGCCAGGTTCCTCGTAGTCTGAGTCTTCTTCGATTCTTTTTTGGCGTGAGTTCGTCATCTGAATCTTGCTTTCACGGGGAGGGCTGAAGATTTTGGATCTACTTATCTGGTTAGTTTAGTTATACTGTAATTTGTAATCAAAGATGTCATAAATGTTGGATTCTAGTGCCGGTACATGGCTAAATAATGCCTAATATACTTTAGTTTACTACAATTTCACTCTTTCTTTGAGATTAGACCACGAAGAATCATGGGAATTCTGACACTATTTTTGCTTTGAGATTCGATCATAAGAATCTAAATTTCCTTCCAGTTTTAATTATAATGGAAACTATCTGGTAATATTTTTATTGTAACATGTGGACTTTATTGTAAAATAGTAGGCACAATCTTACTAACATGCCTCCAGTATGAACATCAAAATTGTTTTTCATTACACTATCAAAGTTCTTTCAACAATCCAAAATGCAACATCTCAAGCAATAACACCAATTACTCAGAAACTTAACCGGTTATTTACTCAAGTGAGCAAGGATGGTACAAGTGGCCATGGAAAAACTGGAATACATGTCGGTTCTAAACTATAAATCTTTGTTAATTGATTTTCCAATGGAACCTTGAACTGTCTGCGAGAGATGCTCAATCCAGTACTTCAAAACAAGCTGACCATGACAGGTATTCTTGAACGTCTTCTTCCTCGCAGCTTTTCTACAGGATTCAGCATTCTCTCTTTCTTCCTTCTTTGCTTTTAGAATCACCTCTCTTTCAATCCTTGCCTTCTCTTCCTCTTCAGACCATTTCTCATAAATTCTTTCAAAGTGTTCTTGCCCCTCTAATTCTTTTTTATCATCTTACTGCCTTATCCATTTTTCTATCTCAGCCTGAAGCAGCGATTGAAACTGTAAATGTCTAGTTCAAATTCAACATTCATGTTAATCTTGAATGCAAATCTACAACAAAAACTTGACAGAAAAATTTCAATTTCCAGAACCCGTTAGGTTTGCATTTCTAATCAACAAAGACTTATTTCTCACCAAACCACGCAAAGCCAAAAGAAGCTTATAATGTATAAATCTCAATTTTCAATATAGGACACGAGCCCAGATTGCTGCTCTATAATCATGTGGCGATATTATATGAAAAACACAGTTTCAAAGATGAAATACTCATCAACAGATTTTGCAAGAATTGTATTCATCTAAACAAACAATATAATTGCAGAGTGCTAAACAAACAAACGAAATTCTCACACACCTGAGGATCTTACAGCTGAGGAAAGCTCATTTGGCTGATTTTGCTGCTTCAGCTTCTTCTTAAACTTGCTCACGTACTTAGCATTCTCATAAAACTCCCTTCGCTTCTCTAATACAAAACAGAGAAAAAATAATGTAAAAAAAGAAGAAGCAAATCCTCTCATATTTCATAAAAAAAAAAATTCGAAAATCATGAGCTACCCCATTACCAAGTATAAGTTCAACATCTTCAAATTCTCTCAGTTATCACTGAATGAGAAAAAATATATATAAAAAAAAATCAAGCAAACCCACTAAAGCTGGGAGCTTAATCAACCATTTTCAATAAGAATACAGAACAAAACACACCCGTTTAATTTAAATAAAAAAAATTATTAACATACTTACTTATAAGGGCAGGATTGGAGGAGGAGCAGGAGGAGGTGTTGGATTTGGCATTAATGAAAGCTTCAAGAGAAAGACCGGCGGCTCCTCCTAATTTGCTGTTCCGCTTTACTTTAGACTGTCGCTTTGTCGTTCTAAATTTTCCAATTTGAAGGTCCCTTTCGGCAAAAGCGTTGCCGTTTATCTGGTTATTCGGTTGGTTAAGTTTAATTTAGGGTATCTTAATTAGGGCAAATTTCAATTCCCCCCTAAAACAACTTTGTTCTGTCTCAATGCCCCCATCAAGTTTGTTTGAATTCTTCTCAATTACCCTTACTAAGCTATTCTAGTCTTCATAAACCTTTAAGAATTTTAAGAAATCGATCAAACACACCTTCACACACGCACAATCATATTAAAATTTATAAAATTTACCTCTAAATCTAAGATATCTAGGAATCAGTACAACCACCATAATGAAGATAAAAAAAAATTATTTTATTCTATATATTGTTAAACCATTAGCACAAATCATGAGATTTAAATAACTTGATAAAAAAATAAAGAGGATTATAAGTTTTTTTTTAAAAAAAAGTAGTAACTAGAGTCATTATACTCAAAACATCTAATCTGGAAAAATTATGAAGTTCAATTCTCAATCAATCATATGTTGAAGGATAAAATTAATTTTTTTTTTTAAGAAATAGCAATTAAAAGAATGAGGATCAAAATTAACATAAAAAATAAAAATAATGTTGTAATTAAAGGGTGAAATAAAAAAGAATAATAAACTTTACAAAAGGGCCAAAAAAAAATTAGGAATCAAAACAATGAGGATTAAATTAGAAAATATAATACCATCAATTTTAATTGAACGATAACTCCAAAAATCACTAAAAGTTTTACAAAAAGACCAAGGATAAAAATTAGAAATCCAAAGAATGAGGACCACATTGGAGAATATCATATTTGGTAAATTGGGATTGAATGATGAAATTGAAAACAAATAAAACTTCTACAAAAGAGTCAAAATCAAAACTTAGAAATCAAAAGAATAAGGGATGAGTTGAAATGTCAACCCCCTGTAATTTTTAGGGGAGGAGAAAGAGAAGAAGAAGAAGAAAAAGGCTCACCGGTGTCAAACTGGACCACCAATGTTCACCACACTAACAGGAAGATGATACAACATTTCTTCTAACGACACAACGGAAGGATATTTTTAGATGTCAGGAGGCGTTGCACGCGTTGTTTGAAAGGTGTGAGCGCCTCTCACGCCCTTCCAAGTCTCGTACACACACGCCAACTTTTTTATTATTATTTAGCCAAACTCAGAAATGCCCGTATGCTGACTTTGTATTTACAAAAAAAAAAACTATTGTAAATAGCCAAAAACGCCCCTTAACCTTAGACTTAATTTTTTAAAGGGTATTTTCATACTTTTAAAGTGCATTTTAATTTTTTATTATTTTTATATTTGTGCAAATACCAAAGCGCTCATCAGCTTCAATTATAATAGCAAAAAAAACTATTGGAAAAATATAAAAATACCCTTTAATGCCAGGTTTATTTTTTTTATTTGCTTCCAAGGCTATTTGAGTCGTTTTACTATGCAATTAAGATTGAAAAATACTTATATGTCCATGTTCTATTTGGTAATGACAAATGAGCTATGCGAAAAGACCTCAATACCTTTAAAAGCTTGTTTTAGATATTTTTGGGTGGAGAAACAAAAATATCATTACACTGTCCTACTGAGTAGTAACAATGAATTCAAAACTACAATACTTTTCAAAGTGATTTTAGTTGTTTTTAATATGAAATTTTGATACAATAGAAAAAAAATATTAAATGAGTAACTTGGTATGATCTGTTTATAGTTTATTAAAATTTGAAACGTATGTTTTCTTACGTGTTGAAGATTTAGAGTTTGAGTTTTATGTTTTTTAATAATTTATTAATATATGTTGTATTAAATATTTATAAGCTTGAGAAATATAATGTAAAATCCTTTATGAAATTTTTTTTTTATTAAAAGTACAAGTTAATGTCCTTTTATCATTTCAATTAAAGCTATACTTTTGCTTATGGACTTAAAAGTATTATTTATTTAAGTTTATTTTTCTTTGAAAATACAATGCAAACCATTGGGAAAAAAAAAAACACCGAGAAGAGCATAATACAAGAACACTTGAGAGGAGTTTAGGCAAAGTTGTCAAAAATATTTTTTTGACACGACATGAAATATAAAATATAAAATATAAACTCGGATCGTAAACTCGGATCGTAAAATCATAAGTAAAATATTTTAACTAATTATATATTGATAATTTCAGTCAAGTAGTAAATAATAATATAATACAATTAAAATAAAAGTGAAATAAACAATACAAAAGTTCAAATACCTTAAAATATATAGTTCAAATAAAAATTCATACATGATTTAAATAACTTAAAAATACAATATAATACAATTATATATATATAATTGCATTAACTAAAAATTAACAAACCTAAAATAAATAATATGTTGGGAAATAACTAGGAGGAGAGCTGTGCATCTATTCCAGTAACTTAATACAGTACACTAACATGAGCTCAAATGGATTGTTTTTGTAACTCTACCAGCAGTATCGTACACAAGTTTTATAACTAGCTTTAAACATTATGTAAACTATACCTGTTTAATTTCTATCTTTCCACAGCCATTTTACATGAAGAAAAAAGCCCAAAACAATCAAGAGGAAAAAACAATGGCAGGAAACTAAATGGCAGCAAGAAACCCAGCATCGAAAAAAAAAAAAAAACAAAACTAAATTCAGTAATGAAGTTATGTACACATGCATATATCCGTTTGTTTACTCGTGAAGATCATAAGTTTTAGTTTTGAACAATGTAGGCCATCCAATCTTCATCCTCTCTCTAATGACAAACTTAACTAGGAAAGAAGTCAAGTTTGAATGGTCAAGGGATTGTGAAAAGAGCTTCTAGGAGTTGAAAAAGAGATTAACTGTTGCGATGTCGCGGTCGCACAAATTAATTACCCTAACTTCAAATACAACACACAAGATAGTATAGAGCAAGCAAGGGGTCGATCCCACGAGGAAGATTTAGTTCAGATTTTTATGCTATACGTTATGCAATTGGGGGGTTTTGATTTGTGATGATCTAAACTATGGAAGAAATTAAACTAGCAAACAAAATTAATTGAAACCGAAATTTATCAAGAAAACAAACCTTGATCGCAAGCACACATACACCAACGGAAATTAGAAACGATCCTTGAAACGAAACTTCAATTTATATCCTGAATTTTTATATTTTCTTAACGTTGGTTAATTAACGGATCCGCCGTATAACTAACCCTAACCAACAAACAATCATAATGTCTGCATTAATGATTTAGTTCAATGGTAACCCTAAAAACTAGATAAATTGATTGATCTTTTGACAACCAAGCTGTCCGCAGCATGTGTTCCTTTGTTTGAGTGTTCTTCCTAAGTTTAATAACGTAGTTCCGCCACAATTATCAAGCTTAGTTGCTTCACAAGTTCATATATCACAACTCTGGTTTTGATATCAAACTTAGCAATAGATTGTTCACAATAATAACTTAGAGTCCGCTCTAGCAATTATCAACAACAATCATAGAAAATATGCATAGGAAAACAATCATACTTATTCATAATATAAACTGAAAATAAAAGGAAGAATAAATCTCACGGTTCTTGAAATCCGAAGGTTTGTTGTGTCCTTGCAACCAACAAAATAAGCTTTGCCTTGCATATCTATGGAACAACTACTCTTAAAGATAGAAGAAAACATTATTTCTTGTTTGTAGAGAGGAGAGTTTGTGTTTCTTCACTTCTGGCTGCTGCCTCCTTTCTCTTTCTTTTTATATGCTAAGAAACCCTAGTCTCTATTTTACAAAATAGTCCTTCCTTAAGTTGGCAGTTTACATTTAAGTACTTCAATAACTATTTTCCCTAAAAAGGAGAAATAGCCTTGCATGAAATCTTCAAGCTCTGACTTAGAGGAGCTAAATTGCTGATATAAAAACTTGGATGTCGGTTTAGATGCTTCAGAATGTAATTTGGACTCGTTTCTTCACGAAACCTGTTTGCTGGCAGAATTCAGTTGTCATCTTTGAAAAATCATATCTCCCTCATATGACATCGTGTTTGGCTGAAATTTGGAGCGTTGATAGGTATTTACGTTAGGAATCCAAAAAAATTGATTTTGCATCAATTGGACTTCTGTAGATCCAGATATTAAATTTTTAATGGCCAAAGGTCAACACTATCAGAATGCGAGAATTGACTTTGCAGGATGTGATTTCCATGATCTTTCTCTTTTTATTTTTCTTGCATTACATTTCCAGAAAGGTATGGATGTTTTCTTTTTAGTGCCACTAGAATCACTTCATTTCGACCTCTACTCGCGCTCTGCACAAAACATCGACTGAACGTCAAATCTGCCAATTACCTCCAATTTACTCCTTTTTGCATCTTTCATCCAAAAGTGCCTTCAAAACATAAAATAAGGAATATCAAGGCATTTTATATATATAACATAGGCTAAACACTGGTTAAATGTGGGTGAAACTATCGAATAATATGGTTGCATCATTAACCCTAGTATTGGCACTTCTAAAGGGTCAAGAAGGATTTATGGTCTACAGTGATGCTTATAAGAAAGGCCTGGGTTGTGTACTTATACATCATGGCAAGGTAATTGCCTATGCGTCTAGACAGTTGAAGCCACATGAACTAAACTACCTTGTACATGACTTAGAGCTAGCAATTGTGGTGTTTTCTTTGAGAATATAAAGATATTATCTGTATAGGACTTAAATAAAAAATTTCACTGATCATAAGAGTTTAAAGTATTTAATGTCGCAAAAAGAGTTAAATATGAGATAGGGAAGATGGTTAGAATTAATGAAAGATTATGATTTTATTATTCATTATCATTTGGGAAAAGAAAATATGGTAGTTGGCCCTAAGTCTAAAGAATAAAACAATGATTCGTGGTTTATTAGTCGGGGATAAGATGGAACTTTTTGAATTGGCTAATTTAGGCGCACATTTAATGACGGGAGTTGAAGGGTTGTTATTGGCAAAATTGGTAGTACAACCTGTTTTGAGAGAAAATATTTTGGAAGCTCAGAGAAAAGATGATAAGTTAAAGGAGATAAGAAAAAGAATGGGGTTAGAACAAAATACACCTTTTAGGATATTGAAAAATGGGATGTTGGCATTAGATAAAAGAATTTGTTTACTAGATGACAAGACTTTAAAAGAGGAAGTCCTTAGTAGGGCACATAAGTCCAAACTTGCAATTCATCCCGGAAGCACTAAGATATACATGGACTTGAAAGAGTAATATTGATGGCCTAAGATGAAAAGGGAAATAGTTGAATATGTGGCGAAATATGTAGTATATTAGCAAGTAAATTTGGAGCATCAACGACCTACATGACAACTGCAACCTCTTTCGATTCTAAAATGGAAATGGGAGAATATCACCATAGACTTTGTGTCTAGATTACTAAGAAGTCAGAAGGGTAATGATATGATCTGGGTGATTGATTAGTACTTAAAAGTGGATTTTTATCAAGGTTTTATATCATATTACACTTAAAGTATCATTAAATTCCCTAACTTGAGCATGTTTTATAATAACAAGTCTGTTAACATAAGATATCTTTAATTTATGGTAAATGCTCATTTTGAATGCAAGCGTATCTCACAATTTAAAGGATTGATTGATGTGTTTAACTATTGAAAGTGAAAAGACAAAGAGAGGGCTAAGCTTAAAGAAGAGATGTTGGTTCAATTCAAACTGGAACACCATTCGGTTATTGGATAATAAATAGAGCTGTAGAACTTGGATTTAGGTCTGGTTTATATGGATGGAAAGCTAAGAAATAGGCCTAAACCTTTCATGAAGAGTCCAAGATTCAAAAAGGTCATTTTCAAGTTCAAATTATAGCAACAAAAGAGAAGTCAGAATCTGTCCTGCAGCCCAGACACTGTTCAGTGTTCAACCCAATTCTAGAAGTCCAAATGAGCTCATTCTTGTCTTGTTAGAAAGCTGAGACAAATGCCTAGAACTTTCATGAAGCCTATTTGTTCAAATTCCGATGTTAGCAATGACGTTTTGTTCAGACAAGAAGATAATGGTTATCACCAAGTCAAGAGGTGGCCACCCACTCAATAATTAGTCATCAAATCAATAGTTCTGAATTTTAGCCTATAAAAGGAGACATTTGCCATACATTTAGACATCTTGGTTTTCAGATCAAGATCATATTCTTGCTTTCTTTCTTTGTATTTCTGTAATGTTTAAGTTTTGCTTTCATTAATCTTTTGTTTATGCTTTTCATCATAACTATGTTCTTATCTAGTTTATTTATGTTTCTCTTCTTCACAATGTTTAGCTAAGTTTATTATGTTAAGGTGAAAAGGTTTTACTAATGGTGTTAAAATAGGTATAATATAAACTCAACATGGACTTTAATGTTTATATCCAAGAAAGTTTGTTATTAACATGTCTTATCTTTTTATCTTACTAATTCTTAATACCTTACTTGTTAAATGATTAATCTAGATTTGTGTTGTACAACTCTTGGTACAACAAATACTTGGCACTTTCATAGCCTACTGTATGGTATAACCGACACCTGTGCTATGAAAGGAACTTGATTTGTTGTTAACATAAGTTAACATCATGAATTCCTGACAGTATTTAAAAGTATGGTGTTACTAAAATAAGATAATTAATACAATCATGTTAAAAATTTATAATGAACTATTAAGGATAAATCATCCAATTGAAACCTCCTTTGTGTGTGGTTTCCAGTTGATTAATAAAAAGAGTTCATATTATACTTATTTCTAATACTATTAGTGGATTCTCTAACCTTGACAATTGCTTTTATCTTTGATTAATACTCACATCAATATCACATCTCAAAAGTTCTCTTCGACTCTTTTTCATTTATAATTTATAATTTATATAGTTGACCTCCCTGTAGTTCGACCCCGGTCTTGTCGGGTTATTTATTACTTTAACATTCCTACACTTAGGATAAGATATCAATCTTTTGATCGTGTCACTGATTGTGGATTGATTAACAAAATCTACCTTATTCCTACCAATATATATATATATGTGTGTGTGTGTGTGTGTGTGTGTGTGTGTGTGTGTGTGGATAAACTGGCCATAATGTATGTGAATAAAGTGGTTAGACTTTATGGTGTTCCAGAATCAATAGTTTTAAATAGAGATCCATGATTTACCTTTAGGTTATGGTTGTATACAACATACTGTGGGCACAAAGTTGAACTTAAGCACTACTTTTCATAACAAGCAGTCCAAGAGAATAATTCAAATTTTGGAAAATCTATTAAGGTTTGCCTTTTAGAGTTTGGAGAATGTTGGGAGGATTATCTACCATTAATGGAATTTATGTATAATAATAGCTATGATCTACTATTGGTATGGCACCTTATGAAGCTATGTATGGAAAGAAGTATCGCACTCCTATATGCTCGAATGAAGTTGGTGAAAGGAAGCTTTTAGGGCTAGAATAGGAGAAGCTGACTACTAAGTAGAGGATTAAGTATTTCTAAAAGTTGCACATTCGAAAAACATTATCCATTTTAGAATGAAAAGCAAATTGGCACCAAGGTATATTGGTACTTTTGAAGTTATTGAAAGAATAGGCTTTATTGCTTACCTGATGGAGTTACCCCCACATCTTAGGTGAGTATATGGCATGTTCCATGTATCATTATTTTGAAAAATAGAATTAGATCTCGCAAGGGTGTTATTGCAAGTTCCTAAAGAAATTCAAGAGGATTTAATTATAAAAGTTTGGCCTGTAAGAATCTTGGATCGAAATGTAAAAGAATTGAGAAATAAGAAAGTTCTTTTGATGAAAGTGTTGTGGAAAAGCTCCCAAATTGAAGAAAAGACCTGGGAATGGGAGTCTAAAATGATGACAAAACATCCAAGACTATTTCCATGTTAGTTTAATATGCCTTGTAGCTAATCGATCGGTTACATGTGCATTATTATATTCATGTAAATACATATTTATTATTAATAAAGGATTAATTTATCTTTAATATTTATATAATATTATATTAATGAATTTAATATTTAATTTATGAATCTAGAGTAAAGATAAATTCCATGGGACAAAAATATTTTGCAAAGAAAATTTTAAAGTTGTTATAATTATGGAATTTTTATTGCATTAAAAAAATTGTTCTTAAAATGTTTATGGTCGATGCTCTCTTAAATATTAGATATTTAATAGAGCCGTAGAGACTGATACATATAATGTTATTTCCTATGAAAGGAAACAGTTGTTCTTATAAGCTGAGGTATAAGGGATATCTAGAACTAATATGTAGGTGTTTGTCACAAGAAATGTACACTGAACTGATTCGCATGAGAATTTGATATGGAAAGATCACTTATGTCTAAGAAAAGGCTCACGTGATAATTATGTAAATGATCTTTATACTCAATTATTAAGTTATCTTATATAGAGAATGTTATGTTTTGATCATGTTATATGTTATTTTTATCAAGGTAACAAAAGGGAAAATATTAGGTATAACATGAACTATATGAAGGTACTTAAGTCATCAAGAGATGATTCATTACCTTAGGTAAATTAAAAAAATGTTCCATCTGTTCTCAAATAGTATTGACTGAGAAATCATTGGCCAATGTGGAATGACATTTGAAAAGAGTTTCAAATATTATTCAAATGATCAATTAATATTATGTAGAGAATAAACATGATTTAACATGAGAGATATACTTTATGCTTTAATGTTTAAATCAGAATATTATTGATGGAAGGATATTAATTACACTGAGAAACTGATCATTGAAAGGTTAAGTCAAATCATTAATGATTTTTCTAATGTTTGGGGGATCATGACACATTGCTCAATTGTTTATTTTATTTAATTCTATTTAATTAAAATTATAAGTTATATTTGGGCCAACATATTAGGAATCTAATGAGTCACACATATTAAGAACCATTAGTCAGAAATTAAACTAGGATGATTTAATTAAGTATGACTTGATTAAAATATATTTTAGAAATTAAGGACTATAATATAATTAATTTAGGGATTATATTTCTAGACCTAGAAAAATCAAGGACTTGATTGAGTTAATTTATAAAATTGTCCTGAATTAATATATCGATATTATTCAGATAAAAAATTGATATTTTTCTAATTTATAGGATTTTTTAGATTTTTCTATAAATAGTAAGCTATGGTTCTTATTTTGGAGTTGTTGTCCGTTAGATAGAATAACTACATAAGTCACAGAATAGAGAGCTAGCACTCTAGACATAACAATCTCTCTCTCATAAATAGGGATGTAGGAGATTTCTCCCTAGTAAAATCCACATGGACAGTAAGGTAAATATTATAAAAAACTAATAAATTAAAAATTTATACTTGGGGAATGAAAAAGGATTATGAGATTGGAATAAAATGTTTATATCCTAATTAAAAACAATAATAAAATTTGAAAATGGTTGAACAATAAAAAAAATACAAAAACATAAATAAAAATTAAATGGAAATGAATTATGAGGAAAGGAAAATAATGGTGTAAACCCCAGGGAAAAATAAAGGTTGCTTGAATTGCAAACTAACTACATGAGAAATAAAAGTGAAGAAATTCATGCATATGGTTAAATAAAAACAGGAATTCAGAAATTTTTGGATATAAGTTTCTGGACGAAATATTTCAAGACATTATAAATCAACCCGAAAATGTTGAGGGTTGGATTAAATTAAAGAAAATAAACTAAACTAAAAGTTGTGGGGTGAAATTATAAGAAATGAAAAGAGGTATAACTTAATTATAAGAAGAAGAAAAAAAGATGTAGGGGCTTAAATGCAAATAAGAAAAATTATAGGGCATAAATACTCATATTCTCATCAAAATCTACAGAAATCATAAGGAAAGAAAAGATGGAGTTTTTGTATTCATTCTTGCAAAATCAAGAGAGAAACACCAAAATTTCAAGAAAACCATCTAAGATTAAGGGTTTATAGATGGAATAAACACTTGTGGGCAAGGGATTAACAAGGAAATTGAATAAGAAAAGAAGATGGAGGGCTGGCTATCATTAGATAAGAAAGGAGGGAGTTGAAAAATCTTCAACTGGTTGAAAATCAAAACCTTAATTCGTACCGAGTAAGGTGTTCTAAACATGATCTTATAAGTCATTTCAAATTTGATAATGAATTGATGCCTTGATGTGAATTATATATTAGGGTTCTTAGACTTGAATTGGGGGAAAAGTATTTGTTGTTAAAATTAAGTTTATTTATGTGTCGTATGTGATTGGGGACGTGAAACCATGATAATTTACCTAGAAAATGTAGTTTTTGAAAGTTATGTGTGAAGGAAAAGGGGGTGACGAATCTGGACAGACTCGTCTCCTGACTTTCAGTAAGATTTCGGATAGGAGGATGAGGGAATTAGAACTGGGTTCTTCTTAATTTATAGAACTTATAGCATCATGTCTTAGCTTTCCAACTAGACTGATCTTGCTTGAATCGGAGTTCTATAACTCTAGATATAGTTAAAAATCTGAGGAGAGGTCAGGCAGTAACAGTTCAAAAACGAGACAGTAATAGTTGGACAGTAACAGTCCAAGTGTTTGTTGATGAGCAATTTTGACTATCTTAGAGGTAGAACTGGGTTCTTCTTAATCATAGAACTTATACCCTCATGTCTTAGCTTTCCAATGAGACTAATCTCGCTTGAATCGGAGTTCTATAACTCCAGATATAGTTAACAATCTGAGGAGAGGTTAGGCAGTAACAGTTCAAAAACGAGACAGTAACAGTTGGACAGTAACAGTCCAAGTGTTTGTTGATGAGCAATTTTGACTATTTTAGAGGCAGAACTGGGTTCTCCTTAATTCATAGAACTTGTAGCCTCATGTCTTAGCTTTCCAACAAGACTAATCTCGCTTGAATCGGAGTTCTATAACTCTAGATATAGTTAAAAATCTAAGGAGAGGTCAGGCAGTAACAGTTGGACAGTAACAGTCCAAATATAAAGAAAGGAATGATAACTGGGGTTGAACAAAGAACAACAATATTAATGGGTGAAATGAGAAAAACGTAAAATATTAAGAAATGACTGAAAGAAAGACTTTTTGGTTATTGATATGGTTATTATAAAACATATCCTTGAGTGAGGAAAATTTATGAGATAAACCTGTGATTTGCAGGAGGGACCACAGGCGTGGTGCAACAACAGCAGCAGGGGAGCACGAGTAGAGCTTTTATTGCAGGTAGGTGATCCACACCTATACTTTCTAGTTAAATTCTATAATTCAATATGTTATTGATGTGAGATGTGAATTATCGAACGACGGATATTAGAAGAAAGGAGGAAGAGCTTGCGTAATGATGCCGATATTTTGGATAGTATTCTGAATGTATGTGTATTCAAGGTGAACGGTTGTTGTGTGAATTGCCAAGTGATGAAATTATTGTTGACAAAGAAATATAAGAAGTGTGATTTGGGGCATGAACTAGCATACATTGAGTATATGTTAGGATCGAGATCGCCATGTTTGGACTAACATACATTTAGTGTATGTTAGGATCCCGGGTAAGGGGATCGCCATGTTTGGACTAACATACATTTAGTATATGTTAGGATGTATGTTAGGATCCCGGGTAAGGGGATCAATTATGTATTAGCTAACATACATTTAGTGTATGTTAGGATCCCGGGTAAGGGGTTCAAGATATATTAACTAGCATACATTTAGTGTATGTTAGGATCTCGGGTAAGGGGATCAAGATGTATTGGCTAGCATACATTTAGTATATGTTAGGATCCCGGGTAAGGGGATCACCATGTATTGACTAACACATATTTAGTGTATGTTAGGATCCCGGGTAAGGGGATCACCTTGCATCGACTCCTACGGGGTGGTGATGATAACAGTGAAATTGGTATCGGTAATGTGTTAAGCGGAAATAATCATAAGTGGTTTTATGAGATCTTGAATGGAGGTTGATAATGGAAGAGGAAGTGGTTTTTAGTAGTTGGAAGATGATGTTTGTGGGATTGAGACCCAGGATGATTGGGTTAAATTGAGTTAGGAGATGTGGTATATTAAAAGTATAAACAGGTCGTATGTCAATAACTTGGGACCTCCCGGTATAGGGGAGACTCCGCCGAAATTTCGGTAGACCTTAATACAAATACCATGAATATATATATATATATAGTCACTCTGTTTATCAGTTAACATGAGATCGTTGCTTTATCCTGGATATGGGGATGTTACAAATGGAATGTAATTTAAAGAGATTCGAAATAACCTACCTTAAATTTGATATAAACAAGCGTTGAAAATTGGGAAACATTTACCTGGAAAAACAAAAGGGTATTAATAAGGGACATAATGGGAATTACCTAACAAAATTTAAAAAAAAATATGGGTGTACTGTGGCTGACTATAGAGACAGAAGAAGAAAAGAGAAATGGGTAGGAAAGCCTAGAAATTTAAAGGAAAATCAAAAGATTGAGAGAAGCTCTTGAAGTTTGTAAGGATTAAACACTATAAACATCAAGATTTAGAGAAAAATAAAGTAAGAAAGAGGGTAAAGAGAGTGAGTAAGTCATGACAAAAGAAATTAGGAAGGAATGAGGAAGAAAATCGACAAAAAGTTTGATTTCTCTTGCAAATTCTCCTTATTTCCTTGTGATTAGAAGGTGAGGATCACTTTTACCATGAATTTTTGTGTTATTGATGAATTTTAAAGCTTTTAGTTAGGTTTACATTATGAAATATTGAGTTTTATGGGTTGAAATGATGATTTTTGTTTAGAATGGTAGTCTTAAATATGGAATAATGATGGGTAATGTGTTAATTGAAGGAAATTGAGAAAACAAAAATAATGTGTTCTTTCTTGTTGAATTTCAGCCAACACTATGAAAATAAGGAGTTATATTGATTTTAACGTTATGAAATTTTTGTTTAATTAGGTTAGTTGAAGCATTTAATATATAGGAAATTAATAGAATTGCATAAAGAAGTAAATGAAATTCATGAATTTCATTTTTGTGATGGGTGGCTTAAATGTTGAAAGTGTGAATAAGTTTATTAAATTGTGTTATTGGATGTGTATGTTTAGGCCAAATGGAGCTAAAATGGATAAAAGAAAAGGATGTTTAAATTGTGATGTAATATAAATGTTAAGATGGATAAGGATGAAATGGTCTTGTATTGACAGAGGACACTTCAGTTGCTAAACCACAGGCTAGAGCAGGTGCTGGGATGTCACTGGAGGTAGGTGCTTGACACCTATAATATGTAGATTTAGGAGCTTTATTTAATTATTGTTGTTAAATTAGTGTTTGTATTAATTAAGTTGCATGGAAGAAATAAGTAAAAGAAAAAGAAAAAGAAAAAGAAAAAGGGAAATGATGTTTGATTAGTTATCCATGTGTTGGAAGCTAAGGATGTTAGTTCGGCTAGCATTAACAAATCCTAATGATCGAGGGAATACTGCATGAAAGATAATAAGAATCTGATTAACCTTTACGAGTAAGAAATGTTAAAGATATCAACGTGAATACATTGATATCGGCATTATAAGATTAACAAATAAGGAATAGAAAAAGAGTTAAATTAAAGAATAAATAGTTAGCTATGAGTTTCTTATTGTAGAAAAGATATTTATATTTAATTATTGTTGTGAAAGTGAATAAGTTATGAATAACTAAGTTTCTTTGCTATTTCTTGTATTTTTCATGCCCATCTTTTGTACAACTAAAGTAGTGTTGAAGGATATATACAAGGTTAGAGAACCAACGAGTTGAATATACAAAAAGGGAACAGGCTCCCTAACTAGGCATAAACATCCATGCCCACAAAAGCAAACTTACAACCAAGCAGAAATTGAGCTTGGTTGGATTAGGAACCTAATCGGCAATAAGGTGCCAAACCTAACCAAAATGCAAAAGAAAAACAGAAAACAAACTAGCATTGTTGAAAGGCTACCAGCACATAAAACCCGAATGAGGACATGCTGCATCAAATCAGACATCAAGGAAACCACAACATTCAACATGCACAATCAAAAAACCAAACAGAGAGACAACAAAAGCTTCCAACTAGCCGAGAAGACCAAACACCTCAAACACATATCCCACATAGCAGAGACCTGACAACTAGCATAGAAGAAGCCCACAGGGGCACCTAACACAAGAAGTCACAATAGGAGAGAAGCAAGATTGAGAGGAGCAAAAAGATAGCAGCAGCAACTGCAACCAAACTGCAATAGGCCATCACCAGCAGCAGATAAAGAATAGGCAACCCTTTGAAGATCTCACTGAGATGCTGAACCTGAGAGCTTCCCAGAAGACAAAGGAAACAAAGCCAGCTAGAGCAGAAAGGCCCAACAGAATAGCAGAAAGTCATCAGCTCCTAAATTGGAGATTGAAATGATTATTTTCATGGAAATGCATAACCGTGAAGAACATAACCTATAACTTGCGAAAGACAAATGAAACAGGCTTGCAGGTATTATCAAATATCCTCTAGTTTCACTTTTCCCAAATTAAGTAGATCAAAATACAAAGGGAGACTCTTCGCATTCTGCCAACAGTATTGTTCCCAGTATAGTGAAGCCCTTGAGTAGCACTATTAATGGTCAACAGTCACTTGTTTAGATGAAGCCATGATTTTGTCATCCGCCATAAGAGGGAAGTCCAATGGCAGGCAAAAAACATATGATTGTGAGATTCTTCTTCATCTCGACAAAAAACACAACTGAGGTTAGTTTGCAGAAACCGAAGCCTATCTCGGGTGCGTAGCTTCCCCATCACCACCAGCCATAAAATAAAATTATATCTGCGCACAGACCAAGGTTCCCAGACCACCTTTGCCCAAGAAACCGGAGCACCTTTAAGCCGCAGGCAATCAAGAAGTTAACAATGTAATTACTTGATGCTTGGCTCCACAGTTTGCTAAAAGCTGATCTTTGAGTGAGGCTGATCTTTGAGTGAGATGATAGACTTCCATAATGGCGAGGAGGTTCACTGAGGGGAGGCATCCCAAATGGAGAGATTTGGGAGATAATAATGATGAATCCACTAAATCCAAATGGAATTAGTTTTGAGGTGAATGTTCCATAGCTACTTGGCAATGAAGCTTTTATTACGAGCTTTAATGTCAAACAGACCTAGGCCCCCTTCACTCTTCTTGGATTGAGGTTTTATATTCTTACATTTTGATCAAAAAAAAAAAAAATAGTGTTTAAGGTTTTATATTGTTAATGTAAATTAAGCATGTCGTGTTGTGCACGACATCAGATAGCGGGTCATGCTTCTTTAATTGAGGGGTTTTGGATGTATTATGATAAATCATAAAATTATGATTAGAAAGGGTTCAAGAGTTGTCACATAATATTATGGTCATTAGGAAATCTAATGGTATGCGAGAGTCTGGGTAACGAAATTAGTTGTGCAAGGGGAAGACATATTACCCCTAGTGTACTCTACCTATGGTAAGTTGTATTATTAATTGTTCAAAGTCATGTTTCTATTCGTTAGTCAGTATAAGGTTTTTAAAAAAATCCTCATCAATAAGAAAATTCTTACCTTATCATGTTAAAACCCCACCATTTTAAAGTCTAAAAAAAAGTTTGTCTAAGGTTTAAGAAAAGTTCTCCTCGGTAAGAAAATTCTTATCTCATCAAGTTAAAATCTAATCATCCTAATGCCCAAAAAAATAAAACAAGGTTTGTTATTTGAAATTTTAGTCAAATCTTAATGGATAATCACAAACTTGTTATGATACTTGTCTTAACCCAATTTTGCGTTTCCCCTAAAATCACCTTAAAAAAAGCAAAAAATGAAAAAAAGACTGATAACTTGGCAAATAAAAAAAAAAGTAGGAGTTTTAAGCACATGAAGGAAAAAAAAACTGAGATTTTGGAAAACATTAAGAAGCCAAATGTACCCAAGATTGAAGGACAAAGTAGATTCAAGATTAAAGTAAATGATTATCGAGTGAATTTCCATAAAAATTAAGTATGGGGACTTAGTTAGATTTTTAAAAAGTTAATTTGATTTAATCACAAGCTTAATTAAAGGTTTAATTAAGTTTAACAATTAATTTGGGCTTTTAATATGTCAAATTCACTTTATTAGGGGCTTAATTGATGAAAAAACAAGTTTGGAAGGTTAATTTGAGCTTAATTAAGAATGTTGAAATTTTAGAGGACCAAATTTAATTTTTACAAAGTTAATTGGGTGAAATCATGAACAAAATTGAAAGAAAATCAAAGTTTATAGTCAATTAAGGGTAAAATTGAAGAAATTCAAACCAATGATCTTTTTGCAAAAAGCGTGTGAATTCAGGGACTCAATTTGGTTGAAAACAAGGGTGAAATTGAAGAAATTCAAAGTTTGAAGGTCAATTAGGGATAAAATTGAAAATATCCAAAACCAAAGACCAAGTTGAAAAACACGCTGAAATCAGGGGATGTTTTTGAAACATGACAGGGGCAAAATTGAAGCGATTTTTAAAATCAAAATTCAATTGAGGACTCAATTGAAAATTTTAAAAGATTGAGGGTTGAAATTAAAATAGGAAGGTTAAAATCTAAATTAACCCAAAACACCAAAACAACGCCGTTTCATTTAAATGAAAATGTGTTATTTGTGTTGTTTTGACCAAAACGATGGGTTTTGAATCCAAACAACGTTATTTTGGTCAAAAAAAAAAAACCATGTCAGACAACATGTTGTCTTACGCTGTTCATCATATTCTTTTAAAAACCCGTGAAGCCACTTTTTAAAACCATTTAATACCTTGTTTCTCCCCCAAACAAGACAAAAAACACACCACCCCCGTGACCTGACATTGTACTACACTCTCTTTATTAATACCCTCTCTTTTATTTTTTTTATTTTTTTACTTTGCATTGATTTTTTTATTAAAATTTTAATTAATACTCTCTTATATTTTTTAAATTATTTGGTTCAACTTTTTTTATAAATATTAATTGATTCTTTAAAGTCATAATGCTTCTAAGATTATTGCATTTTATCTTTAAAAATTTTCCTTTTATATTTTATAAAAATACATTATGTGGGATATTTTTATAAAAACAAAATATATATTTGTTCTTAACAGTAAAAAATAATCTCTAATATAAAAATAATAATAATAATAAGTTAAATATTTTCAAAGATTCTTTTTTATTTATCAATTCATGTATATTTTTATAATTTATTTTATTTAACAGAAACACCATCTTTCAATTTAAAAAATAATGATACAGAAAAACACACACATGATATTGACATCTTTTATTCTTACATTAGAAATTCAGTTCATGTGCTTAAAACATTTTGAGTATTTACGGTCGCCTAGTGTGTTAACAAATGACAATCAGTTTGCTTTCAATATTCGGAGTTTCCATGTTACAATTATTGCCCAGTAACAACATAAATGACTTTCTAAGAAAAAATCATATTATTTTTCATTGCATTGAGATCTACTTGAGAAGACCAAAATTAACCAAACCCAAATTCAGAACAGCTACAAAACGGCCTAACAAAGAATAAAACCCAAAACTAAGTCAAGGCCATCCAAGGAAGTAAAGGAACAGCTTAATGTAAGCCTGAAGCTTCACCAAAAAACATAATGAGACGAGAAAACCCTATTTTATGAGGATCTACAAAAGTTTTTGCTTCAGTGGCTACAACAAACACAGTGAAACATTACCAGATAGAACAATATATGATATTATATGCCCTAACATACGAAACAATGGCACATATTGCGGTATATTCCAGAACTAAGCCATCTATCCTAGCAAAATGTCCAGTAATCCTAGTGATGTTCCCTATCCTGAGATACACCTGATAATACCTGTTGATTCAAAATAAAAAATATCAAATTAAGAAGTCTAGACATGATGACAGGAAAATATATAGCAGCCATCAAAACATCATACTCTTGCTAGTATACTCTGCTTTAACCAGATGATGAAAACAGCATGTGGTGAGACAGACATGTGACTTGTTTGTGTAAGAAAGTTTGTAGTCATCCAGTGCACGCAGAAATCAGTTTGACAAACAATTTCAAAATTTTTCCACAAATTGTCAAACCACAACTTAACAGCAACAGCAACTGCGTACCACTTTCAATGATCCATCTTAGCAAAACGTCCCCTAATTCTTGTTCTGCCTTCTGCCCGAACCTTGCGGGATTCATACCTGATATGTTTGCTGTACCTGTTGTTTTTCACAAAAAGAATGTTGGTTTACAAGTTGCAGAAAAATGACATCCTAAGATCACTCATCTCATGCTAATGAACCATCCTGCTAAGATTCTACAACTTATTTAGGTGGTCCACTTGACATGTCCATGTTCAATAATTTATAATTCTCAACAATCCATCTGTCACAAGACTACCCTTAAAACATAGAGTAATTACTAGGTAAAGTTGTTTACAGTCCATGAAACATATAGAAGAGCTTGTTGAAGACTGACACGTCTTCTTCAATGTAAATTTATTCAGACCAAAAAGGTGTTCATTTTGAATCTTAATTTCTCAGTTATCTCGATCCAATGAGAACACGCTAACGCAATTCATTTTCTTGGAGACCCCAAAACTATCAGAGAGTTTTAGAAAATCTAACACACAAACCAAAGCTAAATATTACGAACATTAACCACTTTCAAAGGTTATAGGAAATTTCGATCTCAGAATGCACATGTTCAAGTCCCTTTCAAATTGAAAACATAGATTTGCAATATAATACTATCAAAGACAAACTGGTGGTCCAAATACCTCCTTGTTTTCTTCTTCTCCTTGTATCGTGAAATAGCAGAATCTCTCTCCTGGCTGTTTAATTCATGTGTCACAACATTTGGGAGAGCTGGTAATGTTTCAATTGTAAGATGCTGTGGCTCTGCTGCATGATCATCATGGACATGACTTGCACTACCAATAATATTGAACTCTTTGTCAGGAACTGCACAACTTTCCTCAAAGTTGCTACTTGGTAATGTAGAAAGAAAAAGAACTTGATTTGCAGCTTCACCATAATCAGCAAGCCAATCGGGCAGATTTTCCTGAATGAAGGAAAAATAAATTATTCCTCATTTATTCTACTGAAAGAACATCTGATACTAATAATGGCAAGAACAGAATTAAAAAGAAACCAAAAGACAAGAAAATAAATTTACATAAGAAGCTCTGATGATTAAGCCAGCTAATAAGTGATCACGAGCCTGCCACTCATGCTTAGAAGTAACATAGGTTTCATGCAAAGAATCTAGTGACCCTGGAGACAATGGGATAAATTGTAGACACAATCAAGCACAAACTGATCTAAAACCCAGGGAAAGTTTATTTTGACATGTAACCAATGTCTTGTATGCCCATTTCATGTAAAAAATTCATTAACCCCGGAGACCACAGGATGGCCTCTCTTCCACATGAAACACAGATCTACTAGATGCTATTTAATCGATTTGTTTTTTTGCATGCGTGTGCCTTGGTGGACAGGCAAGTTATAAATGTTTGCGTGCACCTGCTGATAAAGCTTTGCTTCTCAATTGCCAACCCTAAAACCCTTGATCATCCACATGGACTAGTGTGCCAAACCAACAAGGAAACGAGAAGACTCATATTACCACTTAGACTACGAAAAGACATGTTGATGATATTTTGAATTCAGATCCAGTCCTACTGAGATTGTTCTCTTTCCTTCCACATGTAGATCACTATGGCATTCTTAATTCGGATAATGAATTAGCTCAACAATGGTGAGGCAGATAGATAAAAGGAAATTAATTCCACAACAACAAGCAAAAATGCTAATGCTCACAAATTATACAAGGTAGAAAACATGAAAGTTTACAAATGAATGCCGTAGTTCAATGGTGCCTATGCCCCCTCCCCCCATGTAACAAAAAAAAAACAAAAAAACAAAAACAAAAGACTACATGAAATAAATGGAAAAGATTTACCTTGTATGAAGTGAATGCCCCAGGATCACCAATTGTATTTAAATTCGGTGGCTGCGGATCAGCATCCAGTGATTGGAGGATATTAGCAGGGTCAATGTCTGCATTTCCATATGGATCAGGCTTCAATCTCACTAGTTCACGAAGCTGACAAAGGATTTCTTCCTTGTGCTGCCCACAAGCAGCATTACGATTCTGATTCAAGAATGACATCCTCAACCAGGTCAAAACCACAGCAGTCCATGGACAAAATTTGACTAGTATTTAGCAACTAAGATTTTTCATATGGAGAAGAACATCATAATTCCAAAACACTAAAAATCTACACAAATTTACTTGGAACTTTAATTTTTAGAAAACTAAAATTTATAGCCAATGACTTATCAAGCTTGTACTTTAATTTTCCCACATAAAACTTTCTGGATAATTTTCAGTCATAGAAAAAAAAGAAAAGAAAAAAAAAAGAGAGTGATGAGGAAATCAAACAGAGGTTCAAGAAATCTCAATTAAACTCGTGCATATATCAACAAAGGAACCTAAAGGGAAAACACAATTAGTCAACAAAGATTTTTTTCTTAAAAAAAAAAAACAGTTGTGTTTGTTTGCCAGCAATCCGAGCAAAAAAGCTTCTTTTTTTTTTTAGATCTTTTTGTAGTTTAAACCAATGAAACCTACCGCAACCACATGGCTTTTTTAAAGTGAGACTTTTCAGTACAGCATAAGCAGAATTGGAACCTTCATCTGAAGCAAACAAAAAACCCCTCAGACACACTAATTTAAGCTTTACAGTGATTATTAAGAAGCACAAATAGATAATTACCTTAGGCAAAGGAGGGACTCCTAAAGTCTGGAAATTTGAACCCGAATCACTGGAAACTATCAAATCATCAATGCAAACAGCAGGGCTATCCCAAAGAAACAAATCCGAACAGCCATCATCAAGTTCAGACCCCAAAAACCCATCACTTTCTTCACTAAAAAACAGAGACTTTTTGAGACCCAGATCTTCAAACCCCAAAATTGTCATCAATTCATTCCCTGAAGGACACCCAGTAAAACCCTCAATCGGCCTACGAATGTGTGTTGAAGACAAAGAAGAAAGACTGTGTCTTTCCCAGTCGCAGTTTTGGCAAAAAACAGAGTGCTCTGTTTGACAGAAGATTGATACAGGGGATGCGTGACAGGCATCACAGAGCAGTGAACGAGTGTGCTTGGAGAAGAGCTGGTTCGTTGAGTGGACTTCATGATCACAAGAGAAACAAAGCTTGGCTGAGTCAGCTCTGCAATATAGGAGAGCTGTGGTGTCATTACAGTAATCACAAAGCCTTTTTTGTTGTTGTCTGGGCTTCATGATTGTGCTGTTTGGAGTTTTGGTTGTTGCTGTTGTTGATATTAGGGTTTAAGAGAATTGGTGATTTCGGTACATTTGATATATACATGGATATTGTTTAATTATTGATAACCAATGAGATAATTTAATGTGTTGAAAAGGATGAGAAAGCTTATCTTTCTTGTTGTCCAAGAAAATTGATTGTACGTTTTGTTTGATTTTTCTTTCAATCAATTAAATGAATTGAACTGGCATCTTCTTTTCACTTTTTTCTTTGTTAGTTGCGCAGTTGTGTTTTTCTTTCTTGCCTGCCTGGCTACCAGAATTTTCATTGTTTTTTATTTATTTATTTATTGTTTTTTACTTGGATATTCTCATGGTCTTTTAAAATATTAGATTAGTCTGGTTCGAGGTTCGTGACTGTCTTTTCCATCAAGTACGCTTCCTAAAAATTGAATTTGTGTTCTCATCCTTGTAGGGATATAACGATACCTTAACCGCTAAACCGACACTTCATTGGTAGAATTTTCATTGTTTGCATATAATTGTACATTTATTTCAAATAATTTTATTTTAATTTTTATATAATTTTTAAAATTATTAAATTCCAAAAATCTTATAGATTTTAGTGAACGTATGGAATTCGGGCCAACTCAAAACTATCCATTGATGTTAAGTAATGACGCACTGCCCTTATATTTTCTCTCTTTGACTAGGATTTTAGTAGATTAGTAGTTCTTGAAGAGAAAATTCAACATCCACGAGTGCCCCTACAGAGATTTTGTTTGGAAAACTGTAGTTTTTGATAGTGGTGTTCGGTTTTTATTAAAAAAAATAACTAAATTGAAATTAAAAAAAAAAACTGAAACCGGTTCAAACCAACCGAACCGAAACCGGTTCAAACCGACTGGTTTCGGTTCGGTTTTTTAGGAAAAAAACCGGTTCAAACCGGTATGACTCGGTTTTTTCCGGTTTGACTCGGTTTTTTTCCGGTTTTTTTTGTTTGGGTTCGGTTTGGTTTTTTCGGTTTCAGGTTTATATAACTGAAACCGAACCGAACCGGTCAGTTTTTTCAAAATTTTAATCGGTTTAATCGGTTTTTTTTCATTGTTTGGTTTTTTCAGTTTTGTTTTCCGGTTTTCTCGGTTTAATCGATTTTTTTGTTTTTTTATTCACCCCTAGTTTCCGTCCCTTTTTTTTTTTTGAAAAATAAGAACAAAGTATTTAGTAAAATTCTAAAATTTATTTTGAAATTCACTTTATAGTCAAAATTCAAGTCATCGGATGAAAATTTTGAGATTTTGAATTTTATTTAACACAAAGCAATCTTTTTAGCACAATTTACAAAATATTCTTACAACAATAGTAAAACAACAATATAACATCCACCAATCCTTTGTATTTATTACAAGTTATTTGTGGTGATAGATATTAAGTTCAATTTCTTTTCTTTTTCAAGTTTAATTATTAACAAGTACTTGACTTATATGAAAAGGAATTATAATGACAAGAGTACCAAATTATATGTCTACGTTAGTAAAAAATGATGATAAATTCAAGTAATGTAAATAGACTCTTGTCCATATAGCAGTTATCATCCTCTACCATTTACAACACATCAATTTATCAGATTTGTTTTTAATTATATTGGAATTTCTTATAGACTTTAAGCAAAAACAATAAAAAAGAAAGAAAACAGAAAAATCCTTCCATTGATTTTTTAAAAAACATCTTTTTATTGTGGGGTAAATTTAAAGAAAAAATACAAGGAGATTTTATTGTACATCTCATAACAAAATACTATTATTTTAATAGTATTTTTTCCTTCCATGATTTGTTTTTTTTTTAATTTTAATTATATCCTTCAATATTAGGTTTATTGGAGATTGAACTTCATAATTTTTTTCAATTTATTTTTTATAAGGTTATTTTAGTCTCATGACTTGAACCGCAGGTTAATTTGGGTTGAAGCAAGTCATTTTTGTATTATTTTTTAATTAATTTTTCAATTTTATCCTTCAATATTAGGTTTATCGATGATTGGGCTTCATAATTTTTCTCAATTTACTTTTTATGAGGTTATCTTAGTTCCATGACTCGAACCGTGAGTTTGATGAATTAACTCGGTTAAATCTAGTTTTTCTCCCTTTGTCTAATTGATTTTTTTCTCTTTCAATTTTATCCATCCATGTTAGGGTGATTGAGAATTAGGTTTCGTGATTTGTTTCGGTTTGGTTTATATGAAGTTATCCTCATCTCATGACTCGAGTCACATGTTTGATAGGCTAACTAAGTTGACTCTAGTTATTTTTTTTAATTGATATATTTTTTTAATTTTATCTTTCAATATAAGGTTGATTGAAAATTTGACTTCATAATTTGTTTCAATTTGCTTTCTACTGGATTATCCTGGTCTTATGACCCGAGTTGCGAGTTTGACATGATAACCCTAGTTGACTCAAGTTATTTTTTTAGACTGTTTTTTTAATTGAATTTCTTTTTTCAATTTCATCCTTCAACAATAGATTTATTAAAATTTTAGCTTTATAATTTGTTTTAATTTTTTTTCTATTTGATTATAATAGTCTCATGACCTGCATATAGATTAGTTGGTAAATCCAGGTTGACATAAATGGCTCCAATAAGTTATTGCCTCGGTATTTTTTAAAAAAATTCATTTTGAATATTTTGAGTCTAATTAAATTTTTACCGATCATCTGAATTATCTTTAAATTTATCAAGGTATATCATATCAATAATACCTAGATGTTTTTTCACTATTAAAAAAAGAATTCATATACTGCGCGAGCCAATCTAGTAGGCTGCTATTGCCAACATGTTCCCTTTATTAATTTCAAATGCAATTAATGAAAAGAGATATTTTAGAAAAGCAGGAGATTTTGTAGGGATTTTGCTTCGCATACTTTCCTGTCAACTTTGATATTTATGTGTGTGTTTGGGGCTCTCCTCCACCGGAGAACTTGCTGGATCCGCCTCAGATAACAATACGACAAAGGAAGGCCAATCTTGTCATTTACTAACGAAAAAAGGCTAATTCCGTGCAAAGTCACGTACTCATGTTGATAACTTGATATCGCAATTCGCAAGCCTCTCGTGCTCCACTCATTAATAATGTTTTTTTTTTTTTAAGAAAAAGCTTTTTAAATATTTTTTTATAACAAAAATTTAAATAAAAAATAAAAAATATATGCATGTATTTAATTAAATAAATTAAAAATTATATTTTTAATAAAAAAAATATTAAAACATCTATTCGATTCACCTTACTACAAGTCAAATAATTATTTTTTCTAACATAAATAAATTAACGTGTAGTGTTATTAATATATATTTTTGACAACAAGTAAAAAAAAAAAAAATATAGATAAAAAAAAATCAATGTTTATATATAATAAAATATAGTAAAGATTATATACATTAATAAAGACATGTAAGATCTCAAGCTTATTTTAACGTTGTTGAAAAATAGAATAATGTTATAACTACTATATTAAAACACTATTCCATTAATTTTTGTATATGAATTTTTTGAAAAGCAAAAGGTGTAATGAAAGATATTTAAAAATAAAGATGAGAATAAAAATAATAATATAAATAGGCCAAGTGTAGAGTGATACATATTTCAAGTATAAAGAATAAAAAATAATATTTTTTTCAAAAAAAAGTGTAAAGAAAAAAAAACTAAAAAAATATGAAAATATAAAGATAAAACAATAATAATGAATAAGCCAAGTGTAAAATGGTAAAAATATCAAGTATAAAAAAAATATAAAAAAACTTATTCTCTAAAAAAAAAATTATAAATTTTTTCACCGTCATAGTACCTGCTATAATGAAAACAATAGAAAAACAATTCAATTGTGCCATTTCTTTAGTAAAATGGTGTTTTCTTTTAATATATATATAATTTTCTTATTCAAAGAAGAATTTTATATTTGATTGGAAATATTTTATATTTAATAAAAAATTATTTCTATATATGAATCATTTTTTTAATAAATAAAAAAATTTATAACTTTATTTTATGGATTTTAACTCATATCATTTGTATTTCTCAAAATAACTGCTTTTATTTTTCTAATTTGAATTATTCTTATTCATAAATGATTTGTGAAAAGAATCATAAAATTACAACTCAATGAAATAATAATTTTCCTAAATATTATACTATACTTTAAAAGGCGCAGGAAAAACACTGTGTATGTACCGTGGACATAGACTCATTGCACTGTAGACATAAAGTGTTTGTACTATGGATGACACTATAGCGCCATAGGAGCGTTGTCTTTGCTGTTTTTTAGTTAAAAAATATTGTTGGGGGGCGTTGTCTTTTCTGTTTTCAATGTCAAAAGCTGTTAGATCTAGCTTGATAGCCACACCCAAATCACTTTCAACAGGTGTTAGGTTTGTCTCGCAGCCAAACCCGAATATTTTTAATTTTATTGTTTTGCCTCTTTAGATTTTTTTTTCTTTTCTTTTATTTAATTTTTTTCTCATAAGATAAAAAGGAAATAAATTGATGAGATTTGTTTTTTATATTGTACAAAAGTTAGGTGATGATACTTGTTTTTCATTTGAGGTTGGGTTGAGTTGAATTTCTTTTCTCTTGGCGTTGGATCCTACAGGTTTTTCTCTTATTTTTTTTTATATGGTAAAGAGGAAATACATTTATGAGACTTTTTTTATATTATACGAAAATTAAATTATGATAATTATTTTTTATTTGAGGTTGGGTTGTCCTGCTGCCACCAGGATCCAATAGAGTTGGGGTCTGCCAGGCAGCAGGACCAATTATCATTGGGTTCGGCTACCCAGCTAGACCCAACAACTTTTGGACTTCTTGGTCATCAAACCCAATGCTATTGGGTCTGGCTTTTCTGTCAGATGCAAGGCTCTTGGGTCTGGTTTGGCCGCCAGACTCAATGCTATCGGGTCCATCTTTGCAGTTAGATCTAAAGTTATTTTGGATCTGGTTTGGTTGCTAGATCAAGACACTTAATATATTCTCTATACTCTTCATATTTTTTTAAGTATTTTTTTATTGATTTTGATGTGTTTATTTTAAAAATAAAAAAATATTATTTTAATATATTTTTAATTAAAAAATACCCCATATCACAACTAATGTTTGTTTAGTATGATAGTGAATAGTGTTTTTAAAATATCACTTTCTAGTTAAAAAGCCAAAAAAGCAAGATGAAAAATCTAATGTCCAGAACCCCACACTTTATAACTAGCATAAAAATCTAACTTCCCTAAATTATTGCAGAATACTACTATGTAGTAAAAAACTTTATAAGCAATAGTAACTACAATTATCATCTAAGTTATGAAACAAAATCTTTAAGCAACTATTCAACAATCAAACAAGATATACAGGGAAGAAAAAACATTGGGGTTAACTTTAGATACAACAACTACATGCTAGATAGATCTGATCTTTTTTTATTTTGAATAATTTTTAAAAAACTGGATAGTTGCAAATTATAAGCCATTTAATTTTACGGTCTCTAACAGTAATCCACACAAACCACCTGTGAGAAATCTTCTAAATCCTTATTTAAGAGAGAGAAATTGCTATGACTAGAGTGCTAACTCTAATTTTATGTTTACGTAGTTTTTCTATCTAACTGACAACCACTCCTCTTTTTTCAATTACAAAATAATAAGCTTAGCTTTATATTTATAGGGAATCCTAAAAACCCTATAAATGACAAAATATATATTTACTCCTTAAATAATATCCTTATATTATTTAATGATAATTTTAGAAATTTAATCAATCAAGTCCTTACTTGATTTTTCTAGGTCTAGAAATATAATCTCTGTATTAATTATATTTTTGTCCTTAATTTCTAAAATACATTTTAATTAAATCATACTTAATTAAATTATCTCAGTTTAATTTGTGACTAATGGTTCTTAATGTGTCTGACCCATTAGGTTCCTTATATAAAATATAATTCTAATTAAATAGAATTAAATAAATTAAACAATTTAATTTATTATCAATTCATCAATTGATTAATATGAAGATCAAGTGTATCGTCTAGCAACATGTCATTATCCCCCAAATATTAGAAAATTATTAGTGGTTTGACTTAGCTTTTCAGTGACCAGTTTCTCAGTGTAATTAATATCCTTTCATCAATAATGTTCTGATTTAATATTAAAGTATGAAGTATGTCTGCCATGTTAAATCATGTTTGTTCTCTACATAATAGTCATTGATCATTTGAAACTATTTTCAAATCTCATTCCACTTTGGCTAAGGATTTCTTAGTCAATATTATTTGAGAATAGATGAAACATTTTTTCTAATTCACTTAGGGTGATGAATCCTCTCTTGATCAATCAAATACTTTCATATAATTCATGCTACACCTAATGTTTGCCCTTTCATTACCTCGATTAAGATAATATGTAACAAGATCAAAGCATAACATTTTCTATATAAGATGATTTAATGATTTCAAGTCTAAGAATCATTTATACAACCGTCACGTGAGCCTTTCCATAGGCATAGATGATCTCTCCATATGGAATTCTCATGCGGGTCAGTTCTAAGTATCCCTTATACCTTAGTTTATAAGAATAACTGTTTCCTTTCATAAATGAAAGAACATAATATGTACTAATATTTACAGCTTTAATGAATGTTTAATATTTAAGAGAGCATTGACCAAAAACATTTAAGGAACAATGCTTTGTTGCAATAGAAATTCCATAATTACAACAACTTTATAATTTCCTTTGCAAAACATTTTTGTTCCATGACTTTATCTTTACTCTAGATTCATTAATCTAATATTATATGAATATTAAAGATAAATTAAGCCTTTATTAATAATAATTATGTATTTACATGAATATAATAATGTCACGTGTAACTAATCGATTAGTTATAGGACACATTAAACTAACAATCTCCCACTTGCACTAAAGTCAATCGCACATGTATCTAATACCATATTGCTCCATGTAGCATTAATGCTTCTGCATGGATAGTGACTTAGTAAGAGGATCTTTTAGATTCTTTTTGGTGGGTACTCACTCTATCTTTACATCTTTCATATCAAATCAAATAGAATTTTTTAAGTACTTGTTTGAATTATTGATGAGACCTTGGTTCCTTTGCTTATGCAATGGCTCCATTGTTATCACAGTATAAGGCAACTGGACCAATAATGCTAGGAATCAACTAGGGGTGAGCATTTTTGATTCGGTCCGGTTTTGGGCCAAAATAAGCAATCAAACCGAAATTATTTGTTTTCAAGTTTTTGAACCGAACCGAACCGAAAACCGGTTCGAACCGACCATGTTCGGTTCAGTTTTTTTCCCTTCCAAACCAATTTAAACCGAAAATTATTTCTGGGTTTTTTCACTAATCATATTTTTTCAGGGATTTTATTTTCGTTTTATTTCTAATTTCACAGATCTGTGCTTATTTTCTGAGAAATCTTGGCTTTCTCAACAAGTATGACTCTTTTTTTAACTGGTTGGGCATGCATGATATCTAAAAATTCAATCCCGATTTTCTTTTTGTTAGATCTTTGCCCAAAAATTAAACTTTGCAAAAAGATACACAAAACAAAAGGAAAGAACATAAGTCATTTGACTGGAGGAAAAAAAAAACAAAGAAAAGATCAAAAGATATCTGTTATTAAAATGTAAAACCATCAAAACATTATTATTTGAACAAGAGGAAACAAATCAAAGAGGAAGGGCCAAACCCTTACATGCTAGTTAAAAAAATCCCTTTTTTTTCCTCTATAATCTTCCCTCCACTTCGTTTTGGAGCCGCCACCACACACCTACAAAGAAAAAACCCTAAACTCGCTCTCAATGGCGACCGATCCAACTATGTTGCACCAACTCAGTCTCCTTCTCCAATCAAAGAGGAGAGATGCAAAAAGAAAGGGAGGGGAGATATGCAGAGAGAAAGGCAGGGGGAGGGGAGAGATGTAGAGAGAAGGGGGGAAGGGCGACTAATTTTGTGTTTAGGGAATGCAGAGAGCAAAGTTTAAGCTTTAGGTTTAGGGTTAGAAAAAGCATCCTATTTATAGTTGTTTTTTAAGTGCTAGTCTGGTTGAACCGGTTCGGTTCGGTTTAATCGGTTTTAGACTTTGGAAACCGAAACTGAACCAAACTGGAATTTTTTTGTGATTTTTTAATCGGTTAATTCGGTTTTTTTTTCAGTTCGGTTTTTTCGGTTATTTTTTTTCCGGTTTTCTCGGTTTAATCGGTTTATCGGTTTTTTTGCTCACCTCTAGAATCAACCTAGTTCATTGATGAACTTCTTGATCCAAACAACCTTATTGTTTTCTCAAACGTGGAGGTGTATTCTTATTCAGTTGTAGAATCAATTGTGCTTTCTTATTTGGAACTCTTCCAATTTAGAGCACTGCCATTTAGAGTAAAACATATATTGATTGATATTTACTATTTTCCCAATATTTCATTGAAAAAAAATCTTAATTCAAACAATTTTAAACTTCTAGTTTATCTTCTCCATTAATGGATCCTATAGCCAAGTATAAGATACCATTTTCATCATATCTCTCCCAATCCGTGTCTTAGAGCATATGTTTTTGGAGAGAGGTGTTCCATGTAAAATAAATAAGAATTTAATCTTAGATTCTTTCATGCTGAGCTATTTTAACATCTAGTCTATATGCATGGATTAGGACAATCTAAACAACCTTTTATATCTATCTTTATAGATCTCTATATCTAATATATAGGTTTCTCTCCCAATTTCCTGATTGAAAAATTCTTGGGCAGCCAAAACTTTACTGATTAAAGAAAAGATATGTTGTTTTTAAATATGTCATCTATATATAATATTAGAAAAACGACACCAATCTCACTAACCTTTTATAAACACAAGGTTTATCCATATTTTTGATGAAATCACATATGTTGATTATACCTATTGCTACTCAATTTTTTACCCTATTTTTTAAAAAATTAAAAAAAAAATATCAAAAAACAACAAAAACCAAAAAATATGTTCTTGATGTTTTTGTGTCACTTGCAATGTCTTTTTTCTATGCGTTCAGTTGTTAACGCATTCTTTTTCAAAAAAATCAAAATACAAAAAATAAGAAAAATCAAACTTTACAAAGAAACCAGATGTGAAAAGAAAGAAGTTGAGGGACCAAATTGTTTTTGGGTTACTTGGTCACCAAGCAATTAAAAATAACAAAAGAAATTTCCACCTATAAATAGGTACCTAACACACACAAAAAGTGTGGGGGGGGGATTTCGAAGGGAAAAATTTAAATAATTATTCTCATATTCTCTCCCTACACCCACACACACAAAAATAACCCTAGACCTATTATCCCTCGTCCAGCTACCAGCTACCAGCCACAAGGAAACAAAACAAAAAACCAAACCTAAAAAAGGCCACCCACATACTTTCCCCCATACAGACTACGTTTGTAACATCTTCATATCCGGGATAAAACAACAATCTCATGGTGAATATAAAACAAGGTAATATATATATATATATATGGTTTTCATATGAAAATCTACCAAAATTTCTACTGAAATTTCGGCAGAGTCTCCCTTATACCGAGAGGTCCCAAGTTATTGACATATAACCTATTTACACTTTTAATATTTCACATCTCATAACTCAGTTACGACCCAATCGTCCTAGGTCTCAAACCCACAAACATCATCGTCATCACAACCATAATATATATAATATACATTGAACAACAAATATTATTATAAAAGAATAAATGAGATAAACACGTATACATGGACATAATCATATGAATTTCAGAGTTAAGATTATCTATTCAAGTTTAAACATCAATTATACAAATTAAATTATATAAAAGTTGTAATATTACAAAATACAAGGATATACTCCATATAACATAGATTACAAAAAGTGAACATAAGCTAGGATCTACTCCTGTTGTGCATGTGATGGTCCTGAAAAAAATATATATTATTAAAATATGAATATCACAATAAATATAGCAACACAAATATTCAACAATTTGAAAAGGTAAATATGCGTTCATATTCTATTCACTTCTCCTTTCTGGTTTCCATTGCAACTCTTTCTCATTTAACTACTAAATACCGTTTCCTCTTCCATTATCAATCCCCATTTGAGATTTCATAAGATCAACCATGATTATTGTTGCTACCCAATTTTTGACCTATTTTTTGATAAATTTTTAGAAAAATTCAAAAATAGCGAAAAACATTGAAAATCCAAAAAAATACGTTTTTAATACATTTGCATCGTTTTTATCATTTTTAGCATCGTCTCAAAAGAATTTAAATTTTCAAAGATATTTGGAACGCGTTCAACTTTTAACGCATCATTTTTAAAATCATTGATTTTCCACATTGAGTCGATGTTGATATTTGCTCGCTTTTAAAAATAAAAAAAAGAAAAGAAAAGAGAAAGAAAGGAAAAGTTAAGGGACTAATTTGAAAACCTAGCAAAACTTTTCCTATAAATACCATGCTACACTGAATTTTCAAAGGGGGCAATTTGGCAATTAAAGGGGGCAACAAAAAGAGAAACCCTAAAGGCTAAACATTTTTTCATCTCCTGCACCCTAGACAGCCGCCCCCCTTCCCCTGGATTTTCTTCTCAACTGCACAGCCGGCCCTCCCCTTGAATTTTCTTCTCTGCTCCCGCAACTGGACAGCCAGCCCCCTCCCGCTGGCCACATTTTTTTCTTCTCCCTCACCCAGCCGGCACAAGCCACAGCTCTCCCCCACACACGGCCAAACCAGCCATCACCATTCCCCCATTTTCACTCATCTTCAAAACCAAACCAGGAACCAGAGAACCCCTCCCTTTTCTAGCAGTCGATCTTCCCTCTCTCTCACCTGAACACCCACCGGAACCACAAAAGACAGGCCTCGCCCACTTCCCCTCTCAACCGAACCGTTTCCCCCATCTCCATCGACCAGCCTTCCAGAGGCAGCCGACCGACCGGCCAATCGGCCTTCAGCTGGCTACACACACCACTCATCTTCCTCTGTGAACACAGAGCCTCTCCCTCACAGAAACCAGCAGCCGATCCTCCCTCACAGACCGAACCGGCGACCTCCCTCATCTGGCTGACACCAGCAGCAAGCCCAACCGCCGCTGCTACCACCAGGAGAGGAGATCTCAA
>Ga0307513_10000941_pt1 | contig 42147 bp, 43 predicted proteins | sample 15_EM_MG_FD_202174 | JGI IMG/M metagenome (GOLD analysis project Ga0307513, IMG submission 202174) | Populus trichocarpa ectomycorrhiza microbial communities from riparian zone in the Pacific Northwest, United States - 15_EM | ecosystem: Host-associated > Plants > Roots > Unclassified | place...
ATAGCTGAGCTATGGCTTTCTTATTATTGAATCAACAAGCGTGGTCACAATACGAGATCTTCACTACTTTCTGTTATCACTTCTTCGTCCAAGTTCTGTGCACATATTCCGATCGCATATTACAACACAAGCCCCCAAATCTCCAGCCAATAACGGGCCGGGTAATCATGTAATCACCCCGACTCCGAATGCAGGGCGGGCCTTGGATCTCTCCGGTTTTAGCGAGACAGTAGCGTATGATCGTCAGTTGCCTGCGTTGAAGGCGGGGTTATTCCAAGTTATTTGACAGAAATACATAGAAAAGAGAAGGGAGAAGGGAAAGAGAAAAAAAGGGGTTCTCCCCTGTTGTGCGGCTCTAGTCTATATCTGGCAGAGAATTGGGAAAATGGTTGATTTAGGGTGACCCGCAAAATGATCCCTGTCTTGTGCGAAGATACATACGGTACCCCCCCGGGTGCTTGAATCGGTATTGTAAGCCGTGATGCGGGGACGGCAGCTTATGCATGGCTTTTACTTGATGGGCAGGGTTAGGGAGTTTTTTTTGTTTTTTCTCCACTCTTCTCCTTTTCTTTCTCCCCAAGTTACCGGTAGTTTGGGTGGGGAAGTAGGTCATCATAATGGATTGAGCTGAACGAGCCGGAACTCCTGGTACTGTATTATTGACAAAGTAGACGAGAACAGAAGAAAAAAGAGAAAAGAAAAAAAAAACATTGAAGAAAAAAGTATCATACCGTTAAGGTAAAAGATGTGCTGTAGAAAAAGAAGGGGAAAAAAGAAGAGATAGGCAAAAAGTGTGAGGGCGGAATAACATCAGGACAAGGTGATAACATCAGGACCTATGAAATTGGAGACTATACGCCCCATCTGCACCCTTGACCATTCCAAAATCACTAGTGCTAATCCCAAACGGCCTGAGTAACCCCTCGCCCATTTGCTTGAGCTTCCCCACAACCTCCGCCGTCTCCGCATCCTTAACCTCCTCAATCCGACCGGGCAGCCAACGAATCTTCTCCCTGACAATCTCCAGTTCCTTTTCGCCAATCCCCCCCGCCAATGGACCCCCCGCCCCACTGGCCAAGCTCTCAACAGCCCTGTAATCCTCCAAGGCCCCCTCCAGCTCTGCCCACCCGCCGATCCCCTCCCTGCCCCGTGCCCTTCTGTACAATGCCTTCCCCCAGCGTGGCCGCCCTTCCAATGCTTTGGTAGCGGATTTAACGGCGGCGGGGTAACGCTGCAGCTTCAATTCCACCGCTGCGATGTTGGCATATATGGTGGCGACGTCGTGGACGAGGTAAATTGGACATGAAGTCAGCGCAAGTTTGTACGCGTCGAGCGCGGGGAGGAGGAAGTTGGAGTTGAATAGACGGTTTCCGGAGATGCGGTAGGAGGTGGATTCTGTAAGGAGGCGCTGTGGCGCGGAAGTGGCCGTAGGGTTGGCGCGATAGTTAGCTTTGCGGCGGCAGAGGCGATGACGGGTGCGAATATTTTGCAGTGTAGAAGAGGAGGCGGAGCAGGAAATGGGGGGGCAAGGGGAGCAGGAGGAGGATGAGGAAGAGGAGCAAAAATTTGAGAAGAAAGAACAGGCGGAAGAGGAAGGGGCGCCAACATTCTCTTCCTCCTTTGAGAACCTCTCTCCGAGCGGTGGTTTCATGGGCTTGTGTTCATCCTCCCCCACTCTAGCCCCCGCCGCCCCCACCATTCCCGCGCAATCCTCCGAAGTGTCCATGTACCCGCTGTCACCATCAACCTCGCGAATATCCCGTTCGGCCGTGTCGCTTGTGCTCGGAAAGACGAAGGCGCCCAGTGCCTCACTCCCCGCGGAGAAACTACCGACTCGACGTTCCATGGTGAGGTGTTGCTCGTATGTGTTTGGGAATGAGGGCGGTGATGGTGGTGGTGGTGGTGAAGCCGTATCAGACATGCTAGTAGTAATTGGGCTCGTCGACCGGTGGGAGTGGGAGTCTACGAACATGTCCTCGTCGTCGTCGTTGCTGGATCCATCTTCGGTGAAGGGTGGTGGGGAAGGGGGCATACTTATATTATTGTTGTTGGAGCACGGTGCACTGTAGCATGCTATGCTACAAGTTGGCTAGGCAGGGAGGGAGGTTAGGTCACAAAGTTTCGGGGGATATTGAAAGGGAAAGTGGGAAAGTGGGAAAGCAAGGTGGTGGTGGTGGTGGTGGTGGTGGTGGTGGTGGTGGCATCGGTGGGTCCGTCGGGTTCGGATGAGAGCGTCGGTCGAATTATGGAGAAGGGATGCGAGACATGAAAATTTTACCAATCCGGCACGTGATGATCTACTTTGCATATATTTGTGTCCCTTTCATTGGTCGGATTGCCAAGGACGGGGAATTATATTCCCGAGCTTACAATTCTGGAGAGTCCCCCCCCCCAGAGTGGGACGCAGGAGTCAAAAATACCGGTCCTTGTGTAAGGTCCCCTTTTTCTCCCCAGGTGGGCCTTGACTTTGACTGCGGAACAGTAAGGTTCGTCAGGCTTTTGCCAATTCGCATTTCCTATCCGGATCATAGCCATAGCCATAGCCATCCAGGTTGGTTTTGCGCTTGCAAATAACGCATTCGATCATGAATGGCAAGGTAGAGACGGTGCCCGTATTACACAGTATTATATCAGGGTTTGAAGTGACATGCCTATTCATAAGCCCGGACGGATGACAGTGCAATAGCGGCACTTGCCGCACTTTTTCGCTACCGTAGGTTATAGTACTCACGCGGCCGGATTGAAATCAGAAGGCCTAGTTTTGGACTAGTGCTTGCCGGGTGACAGCTAACGACATATGGAATAAGTTTTCCAAACTCGCTATGCAGCCAAGGCTGCCATGAGTGCAGTGCCACAAGAATGGTGGGATTTTCCATCGAGTTTGGCGAGTTTATACCGTATATGGTTAACAATCACTAAACATGCACTAGTCCAAAATAGGCCCTTCTGATTTCAATCCGGCCGCGTGAGTACTGTCGCGTCGATCGGGGGGGGCTGCGGCACCAAAGTACCCGCAGCAAGGAAGACGTCGGATGTCTTGGTCAGGCGCTCACATAACCACAAGTGCTTCGAGCGAGGTTCTGCGTAAGCAGTTGGCACCGATGGGAAAAGCCAGCACGGCGGGGAGGACCAAGGCGAGAGCAAGTGCTGTGAGGTTCGTGATCGGGAAGGGCCAATGTGTCTGCTCGCTTGATTGTTCATTGCGGTTGGCCGGCCTGTCCGGGAGGGAGATGGAGAGCTCCTGTCGAAGGTGCGAGAATTTCCCGGCGGAGAAAAGACCCTCCACCTGTTATGAATGCTGCAACATTAATATCGTAGCACTGAATCACACATCCTCACGCCTTGACCGGAACGAAATCTTGAGTTATGTGCATGTACGGTACCGTAGTGTACCTCGTATAGGGAGGCGAGCCGATAGTAACTCTACTGGTATTATGTGTTGCAATAAAAATAAAAATAAAGGTAATGAAAATTGAAGATACCGGTACACCTTTGTTTGAGGCGTTCGGGGGGATGATTTGGCACATCCCGTCGCTTTGTCGTTGTTGTGATTTGTTATCCTTTCTGATTCCAAAAATCGGAGGATCCATCCTCCGCTGGGCGCCGCCCGGGTCGAAACCAGGCATGATGGACTCTCCTACCGCTGCAAGCTGCAGGAAGCTCAACATCATACATTTATCTATGTACTCGAGTAGGAGGAGAATGGTCACTACACTGTACTATACTCTACTGCTATCGTACTCGAGTACAGTATTTGTCAGTATGATACCGGTAGAATGGGTGAAACACGATAATATGGTGTCTGAGGTAGATTTATCTATTCTCATGGCATGTATGTATCCAAGCCTAATCTACAGTACGATACTCTGCTTCTCTGCTTGGATATCTAAGTTACCGTACTAGTAGTACCGGTACCGGTATTGTGCCTGCCCCCATTGCCACTCCCCCTACTGGGCCCCGTCCCTTCCGGCGCTTCCATTCCCTTCACCCTTTTACCTGAATGCCATACCTCGCGTAATCGAATCCAACCACACTCTCCCTTAACTCGCCCCACCCATCGCCTACTTGTCCAATCTTCCTGTCCTCCTCAACGACCTCCCCATCAGCGCCACTAACCATTGGAATGCCGGCCAATATCTCCTCCTCCTTGCCTGCAAACTCCTTCTTGAGCTCTTTATGCGGTATCCAAACCACGCGCATACCAGCCCTCCTCCCGGCTTCGATTCCCGGAACAGCGTCCTCGAAAACCAAGCACTCACTCGGCAAAACTTCAGCCTTACCTTCGCCACGTAAGCGAGCGTTTATGCTCTCTAGCGCCGCAAGGTAGATGTCCGGTGCTGGCTTTCCGCGACCGTGTGGGATTCGCGGATCATCGCCGCAGATTTGCTGGTCTTTGGGGAAGCACTTGAAGAGGTCCTGTAGGTGTGTTGTCTTCAGCTCGAAGGACCAAGTTCCGCTGGACGTTGCGAGCGCGACTTCAATGGGTAGGCCCGAGGGGGTGGTGGTCGCGGTGGAGAGAGCTTCTAGAAGCTCCGGGACTCCCGGAAGCGGGCTGCAGGAGGGGAAGAGTTCCGAGCAAAGTTCCGAGCGGCGCTTACAGAATTCCTCGTGGGAGATTTTTAATTGGGCCCATTCGAAGAATATGTTTGTTGCCTAGTGAGTCAGTCGGTTGATTGGTCGGGGGAGGGGGAGAGGGAAGGAGGACAAACCATTGGTCCCGGCCTCCCCTGAAGCTGCGCTTTTATGCTCCAAGGCAGGGTCGGGCGTCCATTTTCCGCAAGGATTCGATTTGAAACCTCGGTGTAGATGTCTTCTGTGTTTAGGAGGAGGCCATCCATGTCGAAGAGACAGGCGCGGATCGGTCTGAGCCTGGGACAGTCAGCATATCATAACCGTTGCGACTCCAAAAAGAGCGAGGGGGGGGAAAGCGCATTTAGTCACAGACATTGTCTATTAGTTCTTGTATCGCGGTACCGTATTGTGAAATTGTGTGTTTGGCAAAATTGCGGGGTGATGATTGGGAGTAAAGCGTGGGACGAAGGACCCTTCACTCCTTTAGCGCGAGTCAACGGGAACTGTGAGTCCTCCGTCTCAAAGTGCTTTTTCCCCAACCAAGCCCAAGCAGGCAGCCATCGCGGTGACTGGCTTGCCCTCTTTCGAGGGTAGGAAACGTAAATACCACAAAACCCCCCAAGAACCGGTATACGTATCGGCACAGCGAAAACGTAACACAACAGGCTGATGAATTCAAAATCTCTCCCCCATAACCATCGATTAGTGCCTGATCTAAAAATTTCCCCGGAACCTCCCGCTTCCCACTTTTGTTTTGCCGGAAGGGGGGAAGGGGGGAAGGGGTTACTGCACAGGGTAATACCGTACGTGCGACCGGCTACCGTACAATTCAAAAAGTTTTACAAGTATGATACTTGTATTAATACAAGTAAATATCCCCAAAAAGACCAAAAGGTAGGTCCGATCTTCCGAAGGTTTGGTCTCGGCAAAGAGCTCGGCGCACAGCACCTATAGATAGTATACCTTTCCTCGAATCGAGAGAGGGGGAACCGGGCGGGAAATGATGTAGGAAGATTGTGGGGCACGGTCCGCGGTGGGGATGGAGCGGGCATCCGACCGGGTGGATTATTGTCCCGACGAGAGTGCGGGTGTGCGGACAGGACTGCGATTCGGTAGTCGAGAGTTGGCATTGTTGGCTTGGCCGGCTTATCTAGTGCGGCTTTGGGGTGGGGGATTGTGGCCCCGCGGTGTGGTTACGGGATCCTCTGTCGATATGAGGTGCGAAGAGGCACATGTCACATGTCGAGTGATGGGAGATGATGGATATAATACGGGGTTGTTCGCACTAAGTTGCTTGAGTGGGGGTGGGCGATATTTCCCCCATATCGCAATTGCCTTGGGCCACGGGCATACACAGGATCAAGTAGGGGGAGGTAAGATCACAAGGAGGTTAAAGTGCTGCAGATCCCCTACAAATCCACTTGCTTTTGGAATTCCTGTTACCCCGCCTCAAAATTTAAACATTTGGCAAGTCCTGGATTGGCTCTCGGACTAATTTTTCCCCCGGGACCCCTAGGATAGATAACGAGCAAACTAGTGATACCGGCAGCTTTTGTATAGGAATAGATGTACGGTACAATGTGCCTGCACACAGCCCACCTGAATTATTAATGCCCCCATGCAGTAAGCATAAATGCCCAAAGTTCCTTCTCTAATTTCTGCCCTCTTTCAACGTCAGACTGCGAATATCACGAAATAATCATGACATCATATCGCCATGGTCTGTCTGATGGCTGGGGAAAAAGTGACGCGACACAATCAGTTCTGCCCTCTTATGTATCTGAAGTATACTGGAACATAATTCGGAGATATCGGAGAATCACTGTGCGTGAGATGCTTTGAGATCCCAACGGGGGATTTTCGGGACGACCAAACAAGATTGGCTTGACAGACCGCGAAGCACACAAAGAGTTTAGGTTTTCTTTTTTCGGAGATTATAATGCTCTGCCATGCTTAGAGGAAGTATAGTAGAGGAGGCTGTGGTGGGTATTCTGGCACGTACAAGTCCAGTATGAGGGATCTCTCATATTTCCCCACCTTTTCTACAAAGTGGTATGTTATATCGTCTCAAAAGCCTCTTGATACATAGAGAGATGAGGTATTTTCTGCGGGGAAGGTACTGTGCGATACCAGAGCACGTGGCCGCCGGTTCTATCGTCCCACATTCAAGTGCTCACTGTTCTATATATGGATATATGTGGTGTTTGTCTCTGTGTACCTATACGTCAAGCACCCCTTAATTGCTACCTTATCTCATATGCATATGTGGTGCTTTTAAAGTGTATATTATAGTCGCTAACCTCTCTGCTCGCAGCGGTTTGTCTGCAATAACTTTGCCAGAAAAGCTATCCATGACCTCACAAGTTCAGAATGCTCTAGTCATCTGGTTATGCCCACAGTTTAGCTATTAGCCCTACTCCTTTCCGTCAATTGGCTCCTATTCTAGGAAGATGGTACACAAACTATTGCTTTCATGGCACTCTCATGTGATATCGCCATCTCCCATTATGGGACTGTTCACGTACCACTAATCCCAGATTATCAATGGTTCACAAGAATTGATGTGTTCCGAGAGTAGTTTGGAGTGGTAGTTGTCCACAAACATGGAGAGGGGAAACCACAGCTGGAGAACTAAGCAACCCGAAAGGAATATATATCCCTAGATGCTTTGCCTGGCGCCCTGTGACTTCTTCAGTTTGATAGAGAGGTAATCCCAATTTCTAGCCCCTATGGTATAGTGATTAGCCGTGAGGGCAATGTGTGGTTAGCTGGAACTTCTATGACCATGGTTGCACCTGTCTCTACCGTTAGTTTAGTTTTAGTTGTTAGAGCGTAGTTGAGAGCGGGCGAATGGAAGAGGTACCAGCGGTGAAATTCACATTCCATACCCTTCCTCCAAAGTGCCCAGGTTCTAAGTGAGTTTTCTTAGTCTATCGTCTACTTCCGTGCGACTCTCATTTCCCACATTTTTCACTCTGGAACCTGTACGATATTGACCTCTTCCCGTTATTGCCTTGCTCAGCCTGATGGCCCCCTCTCTCATGTATCACGACATTGTCTAGGGCCTCCGGCATCAACGCAGATCACAACTGGTAGCTCCGGGTGGGGTTGCTCCATCACCCTTTGTTAACGCGATTGCGAGGTGATGAGACCCTGTCTGCTGGGCGAGTATATTCCATTTGATTTTTTGTCTAAATGAGGAGAGAGAGGGAGAAAATAATTAATATATACTCGTGGGGGTGCAGAATGAGAGGAAAAATTATATGATTGGATCTTCCCGATAGTTAAGCCCTATTCTAGGATACCCACTCTACTGCTGTGCCATTTATTAGCCCCCCTTAGACAATACCCACTCGCAATCATGCAAGCCTCCCAGCTGGGTCTCAAACTTGTAAACACTTGCCTGAAATTACCGGGGAAGTGCGAAAGAGAGCTATGATACAAGCAAGAAATAGATTGCGTTATTGTAAATGCTGGCTCCCCCCCCCCCTGAATTGGGAATGTTGGTGGTGGTGGTATCGTGCCATGGCGTCCTCCGGATGCACGCTGGTGAGGTGAATGGTGTCGGGTTGGTGGTGCCGGGACTGTACTCTTCTGGGATAAGAGCAGTACTCCCGACCCACCACGGAGGGGGACTTTTGGGAATACTTCCCAGCTGCTATTGTTGTGGAAATATTGAATGGAATGATAGTACGAGATAATAAAGAAGGAAATGCAAGGAGGTATCTTCAATAGTACCGGAGGTGTAGATGTATGATAAGGTTTGATGCAAGGAGAAAAACCAATAGTGTGAGTGACACTACAGTAGTGCCAGAAGTATGTTTCAACAGCTATCGTAACTGGGAAGCGAGTGATAAAGGATGATTGCATGCTTGCTCGCGGAGAGAATTACAATTCTTACGGAAGACAACCCCTGATCCTTCCTAAGCACAAGTGAGGCCCAGATCGCCTGGCCATACAGGGACCTATTCTCTACTAGATTCAGGATGGCCGCTGAGAGTTTATTTTATGTCCTGGACGAGGTGAGGGGCTTCCCTTCGTCTATCCTGTTGACTACCCTAAGTCCGCTATCGAGCGGTGATCGTGAAGTGAAGCCTTCGTTCGAAGTTACGGCTGTATCTAGATCTGTGAAAGATTTGCCCACACTCGCTTCCCCTGTAGTAGTAACCTCCTAAGTGATGGTAGTGGGGTGGCTGGCAACGGGAGACCGATGTCTAGAAGAAAGTAGGGAAGAAACACCAAAAAGATCACGATGATGTAGCAACCGATTGCTACTCGGAGGGACAGCCGGGGGTCAGGGGGGGGTCAGCCTTAAGAGTAGATTAGGAAGAGGTTGAGGTTAGTAGAAAAGCCTAGCTGAGGAGCTCTCTGGGGCTTCATCAATATGTGCTGGGAGGGAGTGCTCATGCTCTGGGGGTAACTGAACAATTCCTGTATGCCCCCCGAGACTCAAGACAGCTGATGAAAGCGCCTTTTCGCCGGTGAGTCGGGACCGACACCTCTCGTTTCAAAAGCATCCTTACTAGATCTTTATGTCCGTTCTCGGCGGGCAATGAGAGTGATGTACGACCATAGTTGGTATCTGTCGTGTCCGGGTTAACATCCTCTCGCTCCGAAAACAACTTTGCCACATGCTCTTGCTCGTTCCCAGCAGCCCGCGGGGGCGTTGTCTGCTCCTGTTGTCCACGGGAGTTGCAATACACCCCCGCGACGGCAATTCCTTCTCCAGCTTGATCATACAACTCACCCGCCGCCAGGGAACTAGTACAGATAACCGTTAGAAATACCGGGTTCTTCTCCCGGGAAACCCGCACTTGAGGTAGGTCTTACCCACTCCCGGATTCCTGGAGCATAACAAGATAGCCTTATCAGCCCCGCCCTTACCGCTTCACCACTCCCGAAACTCGTTTGCCCCCAGAAGCCAATCCCCGACCCCATCTAGCCGGCTGGCATGCAAACTCATGTCTGTTCTGAGGCTCTAGCGGCGAAAGCCACTGCATAAATTCCGGTCTCTCATCCGTCACGTTGGTAGTGAAATTATTGAAATTTCACACTACGTTGTCGCTGTAGGAATTCCTGTCGCCCATTTTGGCCGAGTTTGTGCGCTTCGCCTGACCCATGATAATCTGTCTGAACTGCTGGTTGAATGTAGGCATGATGTAGCAATAAGTACAGTAGGGGGGCTATAGCGCTCTCACGACTAGAGCAGAAGAGAAGAAGTGGCGATACCATCTGCTGTGCCACGACTCTACTGCATGCTCCAATTATTTCCATGCGCCGGAAGCATCACCTAGGGCTGTAGTAGTCCCATACTCGCCTCGCGGGCGCCTTTCCTCTATAGCTAAACTCAAACCGGTGGCGAAAATGGGGGGAGAAGAAATCCTGGGGCTCTCTTTTAGTTTCAATTTCCTATGGAATTTAAAGCGGATGGGTAAAAGTCTTGGTGATGAGGCACATTTACACCAAAATTCGCCATCCTAAAGGCCATTTAACTAGGCTCCTACCCTGAGCATAGATGGGAAAGTTTCCAAAAACTAACCAAGTAGTTATACCGGTATATGAATGCGAGAGTCATCCTCCGACTATTTACAGCGGCCCTTCCTCACCATGTCACATTAGTGCCCCCAGTTTGGTCGGGGGGCTGCCGGCTCGCCCACGCCAGGGCGAGCGAGATCACGAATCGGAGCAAGAACCTAGATTAGACAATAGGCAGCCCTGGTGTCGACGGCGGTCCACTTCGTCCAAAGACGCGACATTTCCGCCTGTTGTCGTCCTCATGCCGCCTTGGACGGTCTGGACGACTGGAAGCGCTACTGTGAAACCTCGTCGAAGATTGCGACATTGTTGCGTGGGTTGTAGGGACAAGTACGTTGGGGGATTGATGAGGATTATGACTTGACCGATGATAGAGCTTTACGAGCTGATAGGATCTTCAATTAGTGGTAAGTATATTCAAATTCCTCGTGAGATAGTGCGCATGTAAAATAGCTTTGAATCAGGAACTTTGGAAAAGGGGATCCAGCTTTCCGATGAGCTCCAACAATTGGAAAGTAAGGCTTTTGTCCATTTTTGGTGCGAAACACCCGGGCCACCTGAACCGTATCAAAACTCGCCTTCTGCGTTTACGTGAAAGGCGATGGAAAACTAGTAGCTCGAAGACCTGGCCGCTTGTATGTTTTGCATTTTGCCCCACTAATTTCGTTCCTGGGTGGTCATCCTGCACGAGAATTCTAAGTTATAATAAATGCACGATATCCCCGCAAATTGTTCGTTCAGTTTGGTTTGGTTCAAGTCATATTAGCGCCCGAACCACTTCTAATAATAAGAAACAAAAAAAGACCATTTACTTCCAACTCAGTCCCCACTCTTTACTCCACGCCCCCCCCTCCGTCGCTCCCTCTAGTCCCGTCATCCTCAAAACTTGAGCGTCTCCCCCCCAGCTCCATTCGTCAAGTTTCGCCTGACCGAGTGTGATTTGATGAGGCTTCTTTGATACTCCTAGGATGATTACCGAAGATAGTGGTTCGTTAGATGTCCATTGTCCCTTCCGCGATACGTTGAGGTGGGAGTTTGTTGCTTCGATCTGGGGGGCTGTCAGCCCTGTATTAAAAAATGGGGGACTAGGGTGGGCACAGTTATGAAAGCAGTCTTCTCTTGAACAAGGCTTTCTCCGTCGTCAAGGTACAAATCACCATATGCATCTCCCTCAGAATCCAATGCGACGAGGATGTCCCAAGGGTTCTTCCGGGATTCCGCGGTTGTGTATGCCGGATGCTACTTGCCGGTCAGTGCCTCGCCAGACCTCGGATGTTGTGAACGAACCTGCAAAGCTAAAATATTGCCCCCCCGAATAAACACCGGAATATTTCCCAACGGGGCTTTTAAATCTACTAATTTCCCCTCACTTCCAGTTCTGGCCTCATACGTGTACCAGTCATACCACTTCTCATCCTCGCCACCTGGGAACGTGGCGTTGGTGTGATTTGCGCCCTGGTCTAATACCGGAGCGACCATGATTGCTGGGCCAAGCATGAACTGGCGGTCGATCTCCGCGAGCGATTCATCATCGGGAAATTCCCAAGATAGGGCGCGCATGACGGTTGCGCCAGTGGTGTGCGCGTGGTAGAAGAGGGTGTACATGTATGGGAGGAGAGTGTAGCGAATTGCCATTGCCGTGCGGGAGGAGTCAGCGACGGCCGCCCAGCGATAGGCCTCCTGGGAAATGGCGGAGAGGACGTTGTGATTTCGGTAGAAAGGAAACTGGGGATGTTAGTGAAGGAGTTTTCGAGGCTGGGAAAGGAGGTGGGATTAAGAGGGAGAAGTACAAACGCTGACAGTTGCATCCAACGGGCGCAAAGTTCCATATCGGTGTTTCCGTTGAAACCACAAGTCTAGATTGAAGTTAGTATGATCTCGAGGAGGACGGTGGTGGGGACTGACGTCGACACCGAACATAGGAATACCGAACATGGAGAAGCTCAATGCCTGAGGAATTGACAAAGCCATATAGAGCCACTTGCTGGCGTTATCTCCGCCTGTGATTTTCCAATCAATATAGGTTATTTTAAAAATCAAGCCGGGAGTGCCTTACCCCAATGCCCAGCCCAAGCACCGGTTCCGGGCGCAGTAGAACGACTGATGATGAATGGCCTCTTCCCCGGAAACACCTTCAGCAACGATTCATAGGTAGCCTTTGTTTCCAAATGCCCTATGAAAAAGTCAGCAAAAAGCACCGTACCTGCATTGCTTGAAAATTCACCCACCCCATAAACTATGCATATCATACTCTAAACTTCCATCCGAATGCGTCGCATTTGGCGAAACTGCATGAACCGCTAAATCGTGTCCATCCTGGACATGGTTAATAGTGTATGGCGGGTAATTAACCGTCCTTACATCGACTCCATGGGTAATTTGTGAAACAAGGGGCGCGACCGCGGGCGAAGGCTCAGCGACTGCATTGAGCAACCGTCTGGCTTCGATTGCAGCAGTGGCACTCGCAGCTTCTGTAGCATTAGTATTATTGAAGCCCTCAGGGTAATCCAAGATCAGGTTTCCTGGCTCTCCAGGGAGGGAAAATGGAGGGTGCACGGGGTTCTGGGTGACATTCCTGCTACCACAGCTCCCAACGCAAAACGATGATACCTCGTTCATGTCAAGCCAGATACCGTCGTACTCTACTTCTTTGTACCATTTTTGGAAGGAATCTGTCCACCAGGTTTGGGTTCCAGGTGCGGACCAGTCGGGGAAGACGGTGAAACCCGGCCAGACGGCACCAATGTAAAGACTCCCGTCGGGGTTCTTGAGGTAGGCATCCGCGGCGAGGCCAGCATCGTAGTAAGGGTAAGCGTCCGAGGCGTTGTTGGGATTCGGGACGTAGATTGCAGCGTCGAAGATTGGCACAAAGCGTTGGCCATTAGAATGGATTTTGTTGAGGAAGGCGGAGAAGGCCTTGAGGTCGTATGTTACTGGGTCATTGGTCCAGTCACGGTATCTGCACTTGTTGGGACCAAATATATTCCCCAAGTGGCAAGGAAACTCACTGATCCATGTAATCGATATCACTCCAAATTGTTTCCAGCGGGATATTAAAGTCCCTGTAAGACTTAACGACACCCTCAAGGTCGGACACATTAGAGTAACCCCATCTGCACTGGTGGAACCCAAAAGTCCAGTACTGCTGCATCGCCGGTAATCCCACTGTTTTCACATGATCGGCAATGACATCCGCAGGAGTAGGTCCAGAGTAGAATGTTAGGTCGACCATTCCACCAATGGTGCGCCATGTGAGCGATTTCTCGCGTAGGAGGATGTCCTGCCCGTGGAGGTTGCGGAGGTATACACCGTGAGCATATCCTTTCTTTGAACCATCCTCCAGCGTAGCATAACGATGCTCGTAGTAGAAAGGATGAGACCCATAAAGATTCTCGTCAAGCGGATCGCTGACGTAAAGGGTGAGTAAGGGGGAGCCATGCTATAGGGGGAGGCCTAAAATTACATACTTCACATCTGTTGAATAGAGTGTGCGGTTATACCTATTCCCGAGTCTGATGCTGTGCATGACCTCGCCTAATCCATAAAGGTTGTATCTCTCCGGCAATTCCGTTCGGAACTCAAGGAATTGATTTTCGAAGACCAATTTACTACCTTTGGTAGAGAACAGAACGTCGCCTGTGCTCTTCCTCGTAACAGAGAACTCGAATGGTGACCTGCTAAATTGGAAATCAAGCTCCGAATCTGTTGGATTGAAATGAACCCCATTAACTGTCCTCGTGAGGTAATCCTCTTTAATATCGTACCAAGATTCCCGTTCCCCCGCTATCTCGGCTGGTAGGATCCGAACATTGAGTCGAGATTTCGGTCCGAACAATACCCGAAGGTCGAGTTGACTGCGGGGGAATAATTAGTCGTCAATCGCTTAATTAACGTGAGGGAAGATAAAACCGACTTGATATCTGTCCCATAGATATTGCAATTCGCACCAGCCAAAACCAAACGCGCACTAAGACCACCGGGAGAGGTCCGAACGTTGGTGGCGGTATACCCGGGACAAAGCTTTTGGGCATCCTTCGCGTTCGGGTCTTCTAGATTTGCCAACAATTTCCTCCCTTGGTCGATATCGCTGGGGAGAGTAGGAATGCTCCTCCACGAGGTAGGACTCGCAGTACTGGTTCCAGAGGTACCACTCTGTGCGGTACCAGCTCTAGCACAAAGCAAAGCACTGGCAATGGTAACGGCGACAACCCTCATAGAGAATGACAGTGGTGAAAGAGCTGAGCAGACTGATGAGGAGGGAACGGGAGGAAAAATTAGGTATTCTAGCGAGATTTATATCGCAGCGCAATCATTGGTGGTAATCGGTTCGATTGTGTGTTGTTCCTATGATATTATGTAAGCAGTGTAAGCGATGATTGGTCGACACTGACGCGGCCTTCCTCCCCCTTGTTGCGATCTCATCGTTATCACGGTTGCACAAGCAACTTAGATGCCAATTGGTGCCCTTTCCCGTGTGCAGTAGAAGCCACGGGAGAATTGAGACGTTGACTGCCGGAATCCCTTGGCTTCTTGTGTCTGGCGGGAGGTTGGCCACCACCATGGAAAAAAAACCCACAGAACTATTATAATTAGTATTCTACTTGTACAAAAATCTAATCCCTGTTTCCGGGTACTTCTTGCCTGGGACGAGTAAGGCGCTACAAGTCACTTTCAGCAGGCTCAGGCTTTCATGTACGAGGAGAGCCCCAATTCTCCCCAGGGGCCTCGTCTCTGAGCACGAAGATTACTCGAGTAGAGGTCTAGGGGAAATGGTGGACTACCGTTTACCAGATCTTACGGTAGGCCTGTAGCTTTGCTGCGCTCATTGAGGTCTCGGATCCTTTTTCACCTTATGCTCTAGAATCCCCTCTATGGAGGTAGTAATCTTGGCGGATAAAAAATTTCATAATTTTACAGCGAATAACTACCGCACTGTAGTGTGAGTGATCAAGTCACTCAGAACCGAAAGCGCATGGATAACAACAGACTTTTCTACCCTTTTCCATCCCTTTTCTCTCCTGCCTAAAATTTGAAATGGCTTTGGGAACACTCCTCACAAAAAAAAAAACGCTCACCCGTTGTCTCCCACGTCACCCGGCCATCCTGCTATTCGCTATATCAGCAACATGCTGTCGTGCTACGTAGTGGGTCTTATATCGGGACTGAATAGGGTTCAACAACTGTGTTGACAGCTGCAGGATTCTGTGGTGTTTGGAAAAAGGAGATATCACGGCTTTGCTGGCGCTCTTGGGGGCGTTGGGTGCGTGCAGGGCCTGAGCGGTGACTCCCTCAACTGTGGGGCTGGTGCGTAGGTAGCCGTTGCCTGACAAAATTTTTAAATCCGAAGACGAGCGGGCTGCACTTAAAGTACTGTACTTGGGTGGTCGCAGATTCAGTGTTGGCAAACGGCTGAGGGGACTACGGAGCATCTATCAAAAGCGTGAGACAGGACTAGACTACCAGGAGCATTCCATGCAGGGGAGTCATGTCCCAGGACAGCCGCCTTGGGCTCGGGTGACCAGCCTTATAGGGTGGGGTAGTGCCTTTCAAGGTAGGGGTAGGACTGCGGGAAATTCCGGGGGACGGCCGGGGAAGATGAACGACCGCGAGGGGTAGGTGAGGACTGCAGGAGTGATGCCTTATAACTCCAGCTCTGCTCACGTCTATTCCGAAATGGCCAAACAAGTCGAATGAATGACCCCGGGTAATAACTTGCGGGCTTAGTCTGTGGATGTGCCCCCTCCTGGGGAACGAATCTTCGGGTTTTATCTGTTCTCTCGATTAATGACAAGCCTCTATTGGGCAGGAAGCACCTATCGAGAGGAGAAAGATATGGGAAACTTAAGTTAAGTGGGTTTGCTATTAGAAGTGGCGCTGTACGAGTGCATTGAGATGGGCGGCAGCGGGGATAGAGCGTTTGTGAGGTGAGCAGTTGTGGGCTGGAGGGGAGATAGTGCAGTGGAGCGTGAAGTGAGTGAAGTGGCTTTAGCGAAGATGAGGACAGGAGAGGGAGATAAGAGTCATATCATACTAAGAAGGGGTATACTGGATCGGGGGGGTTTTTTTTCCCTGAAGGTGAAGATTCTTTTATAGGTCGAAAAAGTGCTATCGATGACAACCAGGGCAACTGGATGACTAAGCTACAACCCTCCGAGGGTGTAACCAATTATATCTAGCATCTGCAATTACGAGTGCGGCTAGATATATCCGTCACGTGCTTTATCAGGGCACACTGCAACAACAAAGTTCACCAAAGTTTTCTTATCATACCCACGTAACGGATATATCTATCGGCCGCACTCGTAGAATCTACCGGTATTCTGAATGATAAATAAATTAGGTGGTGTGCCAGCACGGGAAGAGAATTTTAATCGCATAATATTGTGGGTGGTGGGGGGCCTGAGGGCCTTCGGCTAGGTGCCGTGGTTTACGGCATAGTACAGGACTCCCGGTGCAAGACTCCGATGCCGGATAAGCAGATGAGTTGGCATACAGTGCCTCGGGATAGCAGCTCATTGCCGATATCTCTGATAAGGAGGGAGTCGCCCATCTAGGGACCCCTTCCTTCAGACCTTCGACGACGATCCGTGAAGGTATCATAGTATCATACGGTAGAAGGTGCTTCATCGAAGGCCGCCATCACTTTATAGGGTTGCCCCTAATGAACCCTAGCTCCCGTCTGAATAGAGTGCAGAAGCCCTTCAAAGGGCACAACGCAAGCCGGAAGGAAAGGGAGATTGACATAAAACACTTCAACGTTAAGGACGGGCTTGGGGTTGCCACCCTTAGGGCACGACGGGTTGAGTAGCGTTAAGTTAGACCATACTCCTAAAGGGGGGTCTGCGATCGATAGGTGTGCAGTCGTGGGGGAAAAGGTTCAGTTCACGCTTACGGCTTGGCATACAGCAAAGTATTGTCCATGGGCAAAATTAGCCCCCCCAGGCGACAGGGGAAATTTCGGACAACCGCATCCCCCACCAACCCCACCATCTTGTAAACCAAAAAAAAAAAGTTACAAATTAAAAATGTAAATATCATACATAGCGGAATGCATAGAATTGGTCTAGGGAAATTTCTTTAGGGGGTCTTGGAAGTGTTCAATATAATTTATTATCTATATTTTTTAAAAGGAACGTGCCAATACAGGCTTTGCCCTCACGGCAGATACATATTGCTGAGTGCTGAGTTGGTCACGTGATCTTCGATTCTCAATGATTCCGAAGATTCCTCGACATGGGAAGTGAGAAGAATGTTCAACGGAGCCTTGACGCTCCTCACATCCTTAGCCAACGAGGAAAACAAGAGAAGCCCTCAATTGCCTATCAAATCGTTGGCAAATCCAAAGCGAAGATCACGTGACCAACCCAGCACTGGGCAACATGTCGTACATTCTCGAGGTATCGTACCGTACGCCAGCTCAACCCGCCTGATGTCGATCATTGCTGGGCCGTTAATTTTTTCCACGTATCATACCATAATAACACCCCGCTTTCCCAGCCCATAAGTTAGCCCCTCAGCGACAGAATGCCTTTCTCTGATAATAGCAGAAGATGAGAGTTAACCACTCCAGAGAGTGTGTAAACATGTATTGTAATTCTCATAGCAGCCATTCTCTCTCTTAGAAAGCAAAAGTTGGTCGGTGGTCGTACTGTACGGGTACCGTAGTTGTCGAACGGCCCGTGTGAACTCCACTTTTTCGCACGACGGGGTGGTAGAACAAAAATGTAACCAGATTTTCTTAATTTGCTTTTCTGGTTTGGGGAGAGGTGATTTACTCCCCTTGATTTGGGCAGAAAAGTCAACACATATTCCGAATATTATAAATTCCCTAGTTTGAACTATCCGTTACAGGGGCAGGTGGACAGTTGGCTTCCGGGACCTTTTGTGTGAGAATAGTACCGGTACCATAGAGTCATCATCATACCAACGACCAAACTGGGCGGGCGACGAACAGGGGTCTTTTGGTGGGTAAAAAAGTAAATCGTCAAGGTTAGGGTTACAAAAATTACTTGTGATTTATCATATCCCTGCTCGTTGCCCACCCGGTTTCGTTTACGGTGATGACTGTACTCGTGGTTTCTACGGCCCAGTGAGTAGAGCAAGCGGTCCTCTGATAAGCCGATGGTTAGCCAGACTTTCTGGCGTAACCTAGGCCCTCAGCCCAGTAAGCGGGGATTATGAGGGGGTTCATCATCGGCGAAACTTTGCCGGATCGAGCAGAGGGTGGGATTCGTTATGCGGGCTCTTGTGGGATGGTTTATGCTCTTTCTTTCGATGGCTCGGGGTGGACATGATACTACTGGTTCTATCTTTTCTTTAACTGTACTGACATCCCGATCTCTACGCGGGGGACCTTGGGCCCTAGCATCGGCTGTTCTCATAAAGTAGCTCTCAAGGTGTTTTGCTTCTCTCCGCTATCTTTATTGGAGCATATTGCAATACTGCTGGGCCTTTAGATAGAGCCCCAGGATGGACAAGTGGTTTTTAACACAAAATACCAGAAAGATTTCCTTATTATAGAGAGGGGCGATTCACCCAATGGGGGTACTCTTTCCAAATCCTGCGGCACGGGCAACAGGCCGTAATTACCTTTAATAGTGAGGGGCTGACATCAACTGTGAGGTTCCAGTGCTTTCTCCTTCTCCTACTCATCCCCCCCTAGTCCGTGTTGTGACTTCCCCGGTATGGGAGTAATTAGATCAAGGTGCATGTGGGGCTTCAACGAGCTGGGATCCCCGAAAACTGCGCTCTCGTTTCAATAGCAGGCGTGGGCTAAGGCTACTATATTGAAGGGATCGGTGCCATAGACATGATGCGTATCAGATCGATCAAGAGGTTAGGTATCGTATACGTATCACTCTTTAAGCACCGTGCACTCTCTTATCGTAAGGACTTTCGGGGTTTGATTCCGAACATGTATGAGAGATATAGACCAGAAGAATCCGAGACCGCTTGGAGAGTGTGTGACTGATGCTCCAGTGTGTCAGGTCCAGTCCGCCCGATAAGAGACATGATATATCACTCGTGTTCAAAGAACTTGGCTTTTGTCTGGAATGTATTCAGGGAAAGTTGCAGAGCAACCGAGCAAACATCGTATATGTTTGAATGCGGTTGAATTCAGTAGTTGTGTACACTAGATAAATTCGTATTTAAGGAGGAAGGAGGGTAGTGACGGAGCATTATCAACCACGCCCCCTTTCCAAAAATCTTCATCGTTGTTTTTTTGGATTTTTATCTCGTTTGGCCCGAGCCGTGGAATAAGTGAGCCAAATTTGCCTCCCTTCGGAAGTTCCTATTTCCCACAAAAAAAACGCAAGGGGTGAGAGAACATCCGACAGTACCTCTCTGAGGCAGCAGTAGAGATACCACCCCGTTATGGCTATTACTAGCTACCTACTCGTGTGGAGTTTGGCCGTAATTATCGGGCTTTTCGTGATTAACCTCTTGCTGTCTGGGTAGTACAGCATTTTCACTAATTCCTCACGTCCGTAGCGGGCGGCAAAGAAGAGCAGTGTTCAGCCGTAACCATCAGGCTTGTCGGAATTGACTTCTCGTCCTAGTAGTACTTTCACCACTCCCACATATGCCCAGACGCGGCGACAAACAATAGCGGCACTTGACCCAAATTGTCTGGATTGTCGGGGTTGACCCCCCCCCGCCTGAGAACTATTTTCACTACTCCCTCACGTCCAAAGCCGGAAGCAAACGAGAGAGGTGTTCGGCCGCTAGTATTTTGCTTGTCGGGATTGATCTCTTGGCGCCCGAGTAGTATTTCCACAACCGGCTCATTTCAGTAGAGAGCGGCAAAAGAGAGCGGTGTTCGGTCGCCATAATCAGGCTTGTCGGGATTAACCTCCTCCTGTCCGAGCAGTATTCTCACCACTCCCTTGTGTCCATCCCAAGTGGCATGTGAGAGCGGCGTTCGCCCGTCCTCATCAGGTTTGTCGGGGTTGGCTTCATCCTGTCCGAGTGGGATTTAACCACTTCCTCGTGTCCAGTCCAAGCCGCATGCGAGAGCGGTGTTTGGCCGAAACTATCCAGCACGTCGGGGTTGACCTCTCCTCGTCCAAGTAGAATTTCCACCACTTGCTCATGTCTGTTATGAGCAGCCCCTGCAAGTGACGTGCAACCCAGGAAATGTTCGTTCATGATACAACACTCCGTCGCTATCAAAGCAGTTACAAGTTCAACAATTCCGAAAAGGGGTGCACAGCGTAGTCCACCGAATGGAGAGCAAGTGCCCCAACCCTCGGCATAGTCACGATCAATCCGTCCTATAAGTGATCTGGTAGGCATCTCTCCGTAATTTCCTTTCAATAGTTCTAGCGCAAGCGATCTCGCTTAGTCCGAGAGCTCCCTTTTCGCATGGATCCCACAGTATACTGAACAACATTCTAGGAAAGGCATGCCCTGGGCATCAGGTGAAGGATCCGCGGAAAGAGCTTTGACCTGTTGGGAATTCAGATAGATCAAGCAGATTTCTGTAATTGCCGAGTGAGGTCTACTGAACAATGTATTGTGATGAATAGAAAGATACTCCTGAAGAGTGAAATGGATCAATTGCACTATCGGTGCCTCCTTATCGACAGTAAGAAGCACTTAATAGCTGCCGATCAATGTCGACATCGAAGGGATATCGCTAGTATTGAAATCCATGGAGCCTATCTCGACTGCTAGGGCGTGGCAGAGCCCATCCGCTTGCAGCGGCCGTTCCGCATGACTAATCCACATCAGCGCTGGCATCCTGAGTCTCGATTTACCCCAATCTTGCTCCTTTACCGGCCCGACCGCCGCACCACAGACATCCCCCAATTCCAATCCATCCGTCATTTTGTTTAATAACTTTTCTCGTATCCGATAGATGGTCAGTTTGTGCAGGACTGCTGTGATATTTAAGGAAGCCAGTAAAAACCTAGACGCACATCTATTAGCGGATACTGTGGGAATGGTTCCCAGAATAATCGAGCCTACGTACATTTCCGACATATTTTTGGGAATCTTCTCCAGAATGTCTGCCACTAGACTCTCGCCCATCTCGTCCGGAGTTTCGTCCTCGTCCGCAGGTATCCGGTGATATCGTCTTTGCGGGGGCCTATTGATGCACTTGTCACTCACCCAGAAAGGCGCTTCTCAATCTCAGCCCGAATAATATGAGGCCTTCCAGTAATGAATATTCGTGTGCACGGGGACTTCTCGAGGATTTGCTTCAGCGAACTAAGGAGTTTGACTGGATAAACCGCCACGCATTCATCCAGCGTGTCAATTCATATAAATGTGCGTAGTGAGGATGTGATGGCTTGTAACATCTTCACTATATCGGGAAGTCTCGGCCCCCATCCACCAATGGGCAATTTCTGCTCCTGAAAGGCGGTAATATTTCCTCTTGAATCTTTTCTATTCCACTGACGACCTGTTTCATCAAGGAACCCAGAATACTGGTCACAGACTGCTCCTTCCGCGCTGCAAAGTCGAAGTAAAAATATAGTACGGCCGTGTCTTTTCCCCTTGCTTGATCGCACAACCTATCCGCTACCAGCGAACTAAATCACGGGTTATTAGCGCTGGCTCCTTTCTCTTCCAGGATGATAATTCTCGTTACCTGATAAATGTCTTTCCGACCATGGGATTCCCAGAGCAAAACAAGACAGCATCACCTTCCCTGCTCCAGTTATGACAGTTTCTAAATTCTTCAGTTTGCATGAGCCATTCCCCCACATTGTCCATGAGGCGCTCTTGGATGTCGTGATGCCGTTGCTTTGGGCCTGGGTGTGATAGCCAGGATAGCAGTTGAGACTGATCATTGGCAAAGGTATGGGTATTCCACACATTAAACGAGTTAATGTTATTGGAGAGGTTGGGGCTATTACCGGGGGTATATTGAGACATTCTCCGGTCTTTAGCTTGGCCCACTGTGGTAGAGGAGGAGTTATTGAGTATAGCCGGTTGGCGGTATCCCCAGAAGCTGAAGGAAGCGGATGTTGCTGAAGAAAGCGGGTGTCGGGTGGTATTAAATCAGCGTTGCAGGTAGCTCTGCTCCTGCTGAAGTCAAGTCCGGTTAAGCCGCCCCAAGGGTGAAAAGCTAATGTCATACAGTATGATTGTTGTGGCACTATATCCGGGTAGTGCTCGGGGGTACCGGTAGGCAAAGGTCGGGGGCACTGCCGGATCGGGGAGGGTAGTGACATGGGTTTTACATGGGAAGAAAAATGTTGTAATATGACATCGGAATATGGGAATGGAACTAGGACGAAGAACTGTTAATAAAAAGTAGTCAAGATCTCTTATTGTGACAATGATTATTCATTGAATAATAAGAGAGACATAGCTCAGCTATATAGTACAGCAGTCGAGTCCAGTCACTACCACCGCATTCCCTCCACATGGAAAAACAAAGACTATCAAAGAAGTATTCCAAAAGGAACAAAAGGAACAATGAAAGAACATACAATAGGCTTCCAAGGCAACAAGTAACAAGTATGAAAACATAAAGAGCTGAAAGAAACATTTGAGAGAAGAAAGCAACCATATTTGAGAGGAGCAGAAAACCAGACACAAATATCCCCACTCTTTCAAATATGAACTCAGGATACCAAGGTCTGTTTTAATCTAGGCAAATGAAAAAATAGGTAAGGGGAATAATTTCTCGTTAGTATAGAAACAAACTAGCGTTCAATCCCTGGAAGTTTAGTTGTAAATAAAAAATCAAAAAATCAAAATGACAACAGTAAGTAGGAAGTGTTGTTAAAACCATACAACTAAAAAACCTCCAGTCAGAGGGAAAAAAGAGTACTATTCAAAGAGTAGACCAACAGGATTTAAACTTGGAAAGAAAGAAAATAATACGAGGGTCAAGAGCCCCTACTCGGCCCAACAATTGTTATCTGAAGTGGTGGAGCCCAGGTTGATTGATATGTAGTTTGTATAATGGGTAAAATAAGGATTTTGTAAGAAGGGTTATGAGATTTACAGTGGTTGGTTGGTATATAGAATAAGTGAATAAAACCATTCTCAATAGCTATTCTAACATAAGAGTAGTAGATATTTAGAGGTTGCATCAGAAAAGAAATGATCAGGTGCTCTACTCTATACTGCTCTCATAGTATACTTGACTTTGTAGATGCATATCACATACATCAGCAAAAATTATTATATGTGTCCTGAGGGTCCTGAGCATCCTGAGCATCCTGGGAATCCGGAGCATCCTGAGGGTCCTGAGGGTCCTGTGCATCTGACAATCAGAGCGCTCAGAATATTAATAGTGACTCGGGACGTGATGTCGGCCCGACGTCACGTCCAGACACCATTCCCAATTCACTCCTGCCTCCACGACATCCTGATAACATCCACCGCCAAGCGGATACGTCTAGATGCCCTTAGATCCTTAGCTCCTGCATCCCAATGATCTTTTTCCTGTGCCTCTCTCATCATGGCGGAATTCAACTCTACTCTAGCATCAGGATGCTACCTAGCGATATTGGAATCCCATCTGCATCAATTGCTATGTCTGGCTTAGGCTCCCAATGCCCCCCTAATAGCTCAGATGTTCATCGCGACGGCATAGTGATAACTCACTTGCTTACTTGATAGCGTCGTGATATCACATATATTCCAGATTCCGTCTTGACGACCTTGTAATAGCTCACAAGCAGACTCTCGACAGCATAGTGATAGAACACATTTTCCAGACGCTGTCTTGATGGCTTTGCTATTAATTGGTACGACAGAGTGTTTTTCACAAAAGCTTTGTGGTGCTAGTACCCGTTATATCGTGTCTTTGAACTTCATCCTGATCTTGATAATCTTCTATTATTACTCGTCTACTGCGGTGACCAGGGTATCCAGGACATCCTGGCCATGGTGATTCTACGTTTCTGAGCTCTCGCGAGTAACATACTGTAAACTTGAATTGTCCACATGGCTACACAAATTGGCCAACAAAGTCTAATAGTATTACATTTCGTGTAAATCAAATTGCCTAAACTTAGTGGTTCACACATCGCCAAGTCTACAAAAAATAATGCTCTGGCACGCCTCGGTCACTTTCATCCGAGTTGTCCAGGCACAATGATAGGTAACTTGCAAAACCCAGAGTAGAGAGCGGATCTTGAGCGAGTTGCAGCGTGACCACCTGTGAGTTACCTAGGCTTACTGGATCCGAATCTAGCATAGGTAGTAGCTGGGCAAACGACGCCTGGTTGTAGTCAAACGACAATTCATGCCCCTGGGATGCATTTTGACTCTGCCGGTAGTGCTCTAGATGGCCAGCGTGCTTGTTGAGGTGTGTCTGGAACCATACAGCAAGTAGTCTTGGATTCTGGCTCGATAGCTGACACTCCAGTTCGGCATGAAATGCGTCATGATTGTCAGTAAAGCCTTCACAACTTTCCTTCATCATACGATGATTTTGCTAGCTCTAGTCAGTGATTGTCTCACACAGATTCTTGAGGATGGGTTCCTGCGTTGGCTGTGGCAGTGCCCGCCAGGTGTTCTTCTGCTATAAAAAAAGGTCTTGCAAGATAGGTCAGTCATCAGAACAAAAACAAAGGATGGGGGACATTAAGAGACTCCTGCCTCCTACTGCGTCAGGCTTGAAGTCCAGAGCATCCTAAGACACGCCAAGTCGATATGCCAGTGGTTGATGGCACAGGATTGCACAAGTGAGACACACTATCGTACCATTGACACGTTTGATGAATTCTGTGTGCAGCATCGCAAGTTTCCTCTTCCCAGTGAAATACTTATCCTAGAGGGCATCAGCAATTTGTGGCATGAGGAACTGGAATGATATAGACTGCATCAAGGTCAGAGTCGGTCATGATTGGAAGTTCTTGTTGGGTGACGGGCAATGGATGGATAAAAACCTCATACCCATTTGAGGGGCACATGAACCTATCTTCCGCGAGAAGGTATTCTACTCTACCAGCGATGGCGGTTGGATTGTCCAGTAGTTGGTATAATTCCCACATATGATTTTTAATATAATCCATAAACTGCGCCCGCATGACACTGTGTTTTTGATGTAGCTTTCGGGGTTAGTACAGCACCCTTTATCTTGGTAACCACGGACTTACAATGTCTATACTCTTTGACGCCAGTTCAATATTTCTGGTATCCGGAATCACATCTTGCGCATGACTTCAAACACGATTCACCTGAGACGTCAAACCAACCGGCTTCAGTTGTGGATTAACACAAAGGATGTACTGAAGTATGAGATCCTTTGCTACGCCTAGTATTTCTCCCTCCATGCCTGTCACCATGTTTCGCCACGAATTAATTACATGCCAGAGAGATATTGTTCCTCTTGTACTCGGTTCGCATGGTAGGCCCGAGCTTCTGATACCAGACCTTGTTGTGCTAGGGACATCAAGTGGGGACGAATACTGTATTATGCTTGATAACAGGAATGTCATTAAAGATAAGGCCCTACCAGGAGTGATCATCATACAGGCTGCCGGGGTCTGTAAGATAATTGCTGCCGCCAGTGAAGCATCATTGGTTGAAATTAGCTCAGTCCTCAGGAGATTGTTTTCCGTGTGCCCAGAATTGTGGCCCAGGACGACGTCTCGGTGTTGTCTCATCCGCACCACAGAGGCTTTCTCCTTCAGGTAGGGTGTCCACATCAGTTTTGTCAGCCGGAGGTGACATCTGGTACTCATGGCTACTATTGTCGCTGAGAGGGGCCGGTTCCATAACCGGGTGTCCGTCTGCCTCCCTCTCAGGTTCAGTATCTACTATGGTCTGAATAGTGCTAGTGCAGAGGGACTTGGCCGGTCATCCTGGAAGCCGTCTTGGGATTGGTGGAAGGGAAGAATCATTATATGACGATTTGGGAGTATTGAAGCTGCTGGATTTAGTCCCTTATGTTACCGATCTGGACAGCCTATTGGCTGGTATGACGTTGCGTCTAAGCCGGTTCAGATTGCCACCTTGTGAAGTTGGCTGATTCGCTCCGATGGAGTTGGGTATGATGTCGTGTCCCCGCCAGCGCTGATTGCCCACAGTGAAGTTGGGTGACTCGATGTAACAATCCTATTATTGATCCTAGATGCAACAGGCAATGGCAGTCGTCTCCTGCTAGAGCGAGTCTCGTTTTCTGGTACTAAGAAGCAGAGAAGTACTATCTCTTCAGATAGTACAGAACTGACTTGCTTGTCTTAAGAGATCAGTCGAAGGATACTATCTCGTCAGATCGTAAGAAGGGTGGATTGTCGTGTCTTGATAGAACTCTCACAATTGTTCTATTTTGGGCAACCCATCGCTGATACTATCACAATAGTCTCCTGGTGCTTTGAGAGTAGCCTCTCATAGAGGAGAAGTGTATGTAAAGAGGGTGAAGATATTCGTATTACAACTTTAAGTATAGAAGGGTACTTAGATGGTTGCGTGAAGATCCTAGCTCTTGGTCAGTTTTTTTTCTTCTTTCTTTTTAATGCCCTTTGTATATTTGTTTAAGGTACAACGGTCAGGTCAGGCCCAGCTATGTAGACGAAAAATCTCCCACTACAGTCCATCCCGCTTGTCCCTGCAAAAACACTCTAACCCGGCCCAACCGGTTAACCACTTTGAGTAGATGTAGAAACAAAGCTTGGCACTATGGGTAGAAACTATTAGGAAACCACAGGCAGGAATCCAACGAACAAATGAACCTCCACAGACATGCAACTCAAAGAAAGAAACCCATGATAGTGAACAAACAAAGTCGCCAAAGAAGGAAAACCTCAAGCCCATCCAGAAGCGATATACGCCTAAGCCCTAACCTGTAGTCAACGCACTCATAGCCCAATGACGAGCCACATTCCTTCGAGAATAGGGAGGAGCTGAGAAGCTAGCAGGACAAATACATAGGATGACCCCAGACACAAGAGGTAGATGCACCTGGGGCAGATAGACAGAGAAGGTGAGGCAAGCGCAAACCCTAGGGGGAGATCGGTAACCGAGCCAGCCCTTATCAGAGTGTGTGGCCGGACGAAGTCAATCCCTAAGTCCACTGGAAAGATGGTGGGGAGGTGTTGCATGTCACCGAGAGGACAGAGGCGGAAGGCATGAATCCTCTAGGAACAAGCAAAGACAACCCCACAGGCAGTCACGATCATCAAGGCAGGCAAACAGCAGGGCCCAGAGGCTAGGAGTATGGGCGGCAGGAGGGGTAGCCGCAGTTTGCAAGTAGTAGGGGACTAGTTGACGTAACTGAGAGATAGAAGGGCCGAGTAGACAGTAACGACTGGAAGTGGACACGTGACCGACCAAAATGAGATCACGATTTTCGAATGCCGACCATAACCAAACATTTCCCAGGAGGAGGTGCAATACCAGGGAGCAGTACCACGGGGGCAACCACTGCACCAATAATTCCAGACTAGTAGCCATGTGCTACCGAGTTGTGACTGTACCCGACTGTGGCGAAATGCTAAGCAAGAGGCTACGAAGCAAGCGGAGGAAGATGATGAGAGAGTAACAATAACCCCTTCGACAAAGGCTGCCCATAGACTGTGCAATCAGAAGTGGCCAGAGGGGAGGGGTGGATGGCAGGAGCTTCACCATTCTGGGTAGTGAGACCATCACAAAAGTGGAGAGGGATACCACCAGACGATGATTTCTCATGGTGTTGAGATTTGTAACATGTGAACATGTTCCGGTAACAGTAGACAGGAGCGGGCAGTGCAGGATCTTCTATGTTTAGTTTATTTATATTTGGTATATTTGATTTGATTTCAGCTCAGCCACTGCCTCTAAGTCAGATGAGCTATGCTATTGTATTGCTATGTTTAGCTTGCTTTGCTGAAAGTTTATATTTAGGATTTTGGGTATGGAATGGCCATGTAAGACTGATGAGGGCTGAGCTTAGTTTCTTTCTTTGGTCTTGCAGGATCACAGGATTCCGGTATGTGTACAGCTACTGGTAATCATCGTGATTGCAGGAAGGCTATCACTCTGGAGTTTTGTATTTAAACCAGTCTCCTGGCGAGCAGGAGACAGCAGACTTTGACGCTCGCTCAGCCTAAGAATATACTTGGTTGAATGGCAATCCCTGAGTCCTGATTTGTCCTTGAACGATTACCACTTTAGCTACCGGTCCCTTGAAGCCTCCAGTAGCAGGAGGGCCAGCAGGACTATTGCCGGTCCTATTGTATTTTTGTTAGACCGGAATCAACCTGTTATATTCTTTTCACCTCAGCAGGTGGAACCGTTTGTTCACAGGATTGTGAACAGCCTGGTAGGATTGATCACTATCCCAGTATCTTGATAACTAGTTAGAAGCAGGAGCGGCAGGGAAAGGCACCCTTGGCTCAGGTACTACATTCACAATAGAGGATCGCAGGAGCAAAAGCGTTACGAGGTCCGGCAGGGCCTAAAATCCTCCATCAGCGGAACCAACAGAAGATACCCCAGAACCAACCATACAGGCACCAACACCTTAGCCTATGCCAGGCTCAGCATATATACCAGTGAGATGAAGTCATCTCCTTCCAGGAGATCATGGTACAGATTCAGACGAAGACGGCCACCTCACAGCTGAGGCACTCATACAAAGAGAAATCCGGCGGCTTGAGGAAAGGGCAGTAGCAAGAGCACTAGACCAGCAAATCTTGGAAACTGAAAGTCTACAAGACTGCCCCACTACAAGCAGGTGGCGAGCACACAGCATTCTAGGAGTCTTTGGAAGTCAGACACCAACTAGAGCGTCCTCAAGAGATCATTCACTACCCAGCACATTCATACCCGATACACCAGTAAGACCCTCAAGCCCCAGAAATGGCAGAGAGCCCCCTGAATGACAAGATCCACCACCTCCAGCCCCAGATCCACCTACAGGGACTATGGCAGACCCAGGCCCAGCCAGATGGCCCCCTCTAAAGTGCCCTGAACCGCCCATGTTTAGAGGTGAGGCAGATGACCTGAGACCAGACAAACTCAAGCCATGGCTTAGAACAGTCAAGAAGCACTTAGCGAGATCAGGAATAAATGACGACTCTCCTGGAGTTGCGGACTACTATGGCGCCTAAACAGAAGGCAAGGCTAACAACCCATACAAGACGCTAGACAGAGAAGAGAAGAACCTCAGCCTAGGACAGTTAACGAACCGCTTACAGCAGCAATTTGAAGGCTCTACAAACACTGATGACACCTACCACAAGTGGCAGAATGTACGCCAGACAGCTGAAGGACAGCCAGCGGCCATAACGGAGATAGCTGGAGAGCTAGCAGAGCTCAAAGGATCCCTCCCAACAGGATCTATCTTAGACAATGCCCAGAAACAGCCTTTTTGTGATGCTATGGACTCTAGACTACTGCGCAATGTTGAGCCCCAGCTCAGGCCAGATGATACCGGGGACCTGATGGTAGCTCTGGCAGAAAGCTATGACCCCACCATGTACAGAACTGGAGGCTATAAAGGCAGCGATAGAAGCCAGACTTCTAGCAGCAAACCCCTTACACCAAAGAAAGAGAATACCTACCGCAAGCCTGCTAGCACATTGATGGCCTGAAATAAAGGCAAAGGAAAGGCCCCAGCGAAGAAGAGGACCTATACCAAGTCCAACAAACCCAGTAAGACTGAAATGGATCGCCGCAAGGCAGAAGGAGCCTGTTTCTACGGTAGCGAAAGTGGACACATGGCAAATGAATGTCCAAAGAAGGAAGTTCAGACCAACCATGCTCGCCTCTCAGAGGAAGGCGGAGACAGCAGCAAAGGCGAATATGAGCCCAATACAGACAGCACTTAGGAGCTGAATGGCAGCCACTCTATAAGAACCTACAAGACTAAAGTAGGCACACCCAAGGATAGGCTATTCCAGGCACTCAAATTCATTATCAACATCAATGGCAAGCCCGCCAGAGCCATCGCAGATACAGGAACCATTGGAGGTACGGTGATATCCAACAAATTCGTTACCATACACAACATCACCTATTCAGCTAGGAAGTATTCCGCCACCATGAAGATGGCAGTCAAAGGATCGCGATCAACTAGCAACTTCTCTGTTGAGGTTATGATTCAGCTAGGCAAGATGAGAGTCGACAAGATGCCTATGCTAGTGACTCCAGTATCAGACTATGATATCTTTATCAGTATGGACGACCTCGGGGGGGTAGGAGCAGTCATCAATTGTCAGAAGAACAGCATCTACTCCTCTAAGTTCAAGATCAGACTTACGTGGGACGGAAAATTGAAGGAGTCTATATCAGCGATAACTAAGTCACAGGAAGTACCAGACTCTCTAGCGATGTTCCCCAAGGTATTTGTTAAAGAAGTACATGAGGAACTACTCCCAGCATGAAAGATAATGCATAGAATAAGCCTCATAGACCCGACTAGGTTTTTAAAGACACCTACCTTCAAAGCGCCACTGGCACTAATGTCCAAATAGAAGGCACGGATCATCAAGCAGAGGAACGCTGGTATCCTCTATAGGACCAGTGTACGCGCAGGAGCCAGCATGTTTGTGGATGCCAAAAGCGATGGCAGAATCAGCCCTTTGGTAAACCTCTGCTTTAGGAATGATAACATGCAGGCGGATCACACCCAGATCCCAGAACAGAACACGATACCAAATGCGATAGCAAGAGGATGGTTCTGCAGCAAGATAGATCGCAGTAACGCCCATTTCCAGACCACAGTACACCCAGATGATGTGAAGTACAATACGATCAAAACACCCTTCGGTGGCTTCACTAGCCAGGTGATGATCCAAGGAGACATGAATGCTGCGGGAACTTTGTCAGGACTATGGAGGACCTATCCTATGATGAATTAGGTAAGAACATATGGGTTTACATTGACGATATGATTGTCTTCACTCATACCTTGGAAGAGGATGTTAAGGACGTTATGAATGGCTGCAGTAAGCTGCAGAACGCCGGCTATTATGCCAACCTGAAGACAAGGGCTGTCTTTGCCACTAAACGCTATATTCTAGGCCACATAATGGACCATGATGGCATCGACCCTGGACGACAGAAAATCTGGAACATAATACACTTGACAAGACCAGAGAATCAGAAAGAACTGCCGCGAATGAATTGAATAGGAAATTATATCTCGCAGTTCATTCCCCACATCGCGACCCTTCCAGCCCCACTTACAGAGCTGAGTGTGAACGCTGAATGGCTGTGGACTGATCGGCAGGAAGCAGCCATCAAAGCGGTCAAGCGAGCTGCAAATAAGCACAAAGTCCTTAGACCAATCGACTATAATAACCCAGATAAGATATAGCATTTTACCGATACATCTCCTACAGTTACAAGGTGCGTGGATAGGCCAAGGACAAACCAGAGATGCAGCTAGACCTCCAGCGTTCTACAGCAGAATGCTGAGGCCATCACAAAGCAACTACTCCACACACCAACAGGAAACACTCGCAATGATTGAGGCTATGGAAGCATTTGCTCCACATCTGCTACACAGACAATTTACAGTGGTTACAGACAACAAGAGTCTCACCAAACTCATGACACAGAAGAATCTCAATGGATGACAGCAGAGATTGCGAACACATATGAGTCGCTTTGATTTTAAAATAGAATAACAGCCAGGAGGGAAGGATTTCCTGGCAGACTACCTATCGAGAATGCAGGAGGGAACCCCAGGGCCATTAGATATAACTCTCAAGGACCCCACTATTGATTATGACAGCCTTGAGCTACCTGACCCTACCCAACCCTTACAAATCAATACAAGATACGTCTTCTCTACCACTTTTAGCATTTCATGCTTCCTCCCTATTTTCCCTCCAAGTGCAATTTGCACTTTCAGAAACACCACGTACACTATCTTGAGATTTCCGCGTAACGTGACCAGTTAGGTTACACAAATACCATATGGATCCCACTGTGCGGCCCTTTCGTTTGAGTCATTGAAACAAAGGAAAAGGCAAAACGGCCAACCCTCCCCCACCTCCTACAGGTGCTAGGAGCTCCTCCACTCAAGAGGGTGCCCCGACCCAGTCCCCAATTTTTATGCTGCAAGGCCCACCCTTGCTCAAGTGAAAAAGAAGCACCACAGTCTCAAGCCTCTTACATATTGATGAGAGATACTTGAGAAACGCCTCTCCAAGCGCTTACTTCCTGAACCTTTTCACAAGATAAACCAGGACCACAAAATTGGGGCTACCACTCCCAGCAAAGAGAATGTGGTCATGATAGAGATGATCTATCAGATTCAAAAAGACTACAGGACGGCCATCGATACGCTTAGCGAACAGATCGCAGCCCTTACTAAGGAAGTTAGCACTCTCAAGAACGCTACACTCCGGCCTGACACCCCTACCCCGATACATTTCCCACTACCGGTGACAGCCCCTAAGCGGACTGCTGCCCCCGACTCCCGCCCAGTAGCTCTCCCCACAGCCGCACCACACAAATCGTGGGCCACAGTGGCCAGGAAGGGTAGAAAGGAAAAGACTACCATGGCTGCTAGGGCTGCTAATGCCCCAGCAAGATCGACTACCAACAATAGGCCCCAACTAAAGAAGGGTCTTACCGCCAGAGAATGCCGCCTTGTGGTTAAACGCGAGGGTGGGCCACTCCCTACAACCCCCCTAGACCTAAGAGAGGACATCAACTTGGCACCAGCTGCGACCTATGTACAGTCGATCTCCCTCCGTGGGAATACTGTCACCCTTACCACCATGGAATCAATTAAAGCCAGCTCACTTAACAGCAAGGTGGGAACATTCCTACACCTGATGCCAGGAACGGTTAGCGTTCACCTGGACACCCCCAGATCACATGTTTTGGTACACGGAATCCCAACCTCGAAATCACTGGCCGCCATAGCCAGTGCCCTTACCACCTTCAATACTGGATTGTCCCTTACTAGCCAACCCAGATGGCTCACCACTGACGATGCTAGGGCTGGTAAAGCCGCCACTACAGTCCTGATCAGCATAACGGGCCCCAGGGCATCCGACTACGTTGGAAAATGCCTTGCTACTTTCTCATCAACCTACAGAACTGAGCCCCGTTTGCGCTTCAACTCCCACATCCAGTGTTCCAAATGCCAGGGATATGGACACCACAGTAACAGGTGCACCAACCCGACTTCATGCCGATGGTGTGCCTCCCCACATCCCACAGGAAACCATACCTGTCCCACTGCTACTTGTCGTATACGCGGCCGACCCTGCAGCCATACTGTACTTAGGTGTGTGAACTGCCAAGGCCCACACGACGCCCACACACCACAGTGCCCCTCCCATCCTAAGGTTGCTCAGGATGAGAAGCCAGAAGGAGAAGAGGAGGAAATGACCACTTGATGACTATGATTTATGTTATGGTTATTGCGTAGACTTTGGTTCTACATTTTTATTTGTCAAAGAAGACCGTGATGGAGTTTCTTTTATTATATTAAGGGTGTTTCTAGGCCATCATACCTTAGAGTGCATGCCGGAGTTTTCCTGTAGTTAAATACGAAATAAACTCAAAGGATTTTACAAACAAAAAAATACATACCAATTTTAGCATTGAATCTGACGACGCCATGTATGAATATGGCGAAGCCCAGACATCTCCCACCCTTACCAACAGTGACTCTTTCAACCATTGCCGCCCTAAATCCCTCATGAATGAAATTACTAGTAGTGTAGTAACCCGTTCCAAGAAGCGTAATGCCTCTGCCTCCTCACCAGCCACATCAGGCGCAGCCCGCAATGATAGCAGAATATCGCTTAGAAACTCTGGGGGTGATAACACAACTCTCCCAATGTCTAGTGAAATGGAACGACGCCACTCAGAAATGAGCTAGAGGTCTTGTACTGATAATGGGTGTGAAATAAATATGAATGAAAAGGACGGTGCAGGATACTAGCCGAAGGACCTTAAGGTTTGGAAGCAGAGCAAGAAGACGAAGGGAAAAGAATAGGATAGGACTTGAACATCGAATACGGCTCTTGAGGAGGGCCAAGCCTTGCTCCCCAATATCCCATGCCTCCCAGAGAACCTCCTGCTCTTCCGCATGAACGATACTATTCTAGCTACACCTCCTATAGCATCACCAGCTTTCAGTCCCGTCTACAGCCAGGCAGGCTATGACTCCGATGAGGCTGCCAATTCCAACCAAGGCCTAAGCACACTACACTCTCGCCTTATGGGTATCCTTGGCCAGCGAGTTAGAGAAGCCCTTAAAACCTATGCCCTCTACACCAGGATCAAGGAAACTGATAACAAACTGCACTATGCCATCCACGATGGCCTTCTACATGCCCAGAAGGCCAATGAGTATCAAAATCTTTATATACTAGTAGGACCGCTTGAGAAGGGGATATCCCTACCAGATTTCATCCTCAAAGCTGTTTAGTGTTCGTTGCTGGCCCTCTGGGGCCCGAAAGCTGGGAGTCCCCCGCTCCAATTTCCGGCCCCGCCCCAGTCAATGGCCCAGGGCAGGGTTTTTGTTTTTCTTTTCACCCACTGCCCCTGGGCCCGTCGAGGCCCCCGCCCCGTTCAATGTCCCGGACAGCCCCCCGTTAATGAATTTTCCCCGACCGGCATGCCGCTTTTTGTATATTCCCCTCTCGATCCTTGCTCTTTTGATACATGAATGAGTAATTGTGTGCGCATATATCAAAAACCACATACCTCAAATTATATATGGGCATTTATTGGCATTGAATGATTCATACTATAGGAAACGGAATAGTTCACAACACCGATGGGACGTCTGAGTTGCCTAGTCTAGTGAAGAATAATGTCCCAGCAGGGTATACGCCTAATTCATACCCCCAATTCATACACTCTATTCACAGGCTCAAATCATATGCTCTATTCATGAGCCTTATTCATCTGCCGGTACCAGGTGCCCGAATCATACGCTCAAGCCATACACTCAAATCATAGGCCTAAGCCATACGCCCAAACGATCCGCCGAAATTTTACACCCAAATCATACACCCAAGCCATAGGCCCAATCCATAGGTCCAAATCATTAGCCCAATCCATACCTCCAAATCATAACCAGAGGCGTGTTATGAAGTTACTGTGTTCAGAGTTCATATAGCCAAATAGTGCGGTTAAAGAACGAATGTGTTTATAACAATAAGAGTTCTATAAAGGTAATTATGGTAAGTTAGATGAGACTAGGAGGTTTGAGTTAGGGGTATGATTTGTATAAAAGTGAGAAAAGACTGCCCCCTCCCCCCCCACCACGTATGGACTACACCATGAAGTAATAGAAAACAAGAAGAATGAAAGTGATAATAGTTGAAAAAAGAGGTGAATTAAGATAATGAAGAAGACAATCTCCCAATATGCTTAGATGATAGCGCTCCCACCAGCACCAGCTCCTGCCCCCCCACCACCACCCCGGTAGTAGTACGTTGGCACCCTACTGCCGCCATGGCTCCAACCACTCCCACCAGGGTTCGCACAGCACCTACGAGCCCCACTCCAACCACGCCAACCCCTACCACGAGTTGGCTAAACTAGCATTCGCGGGGTACGACTACTAACCCCAGCCCCGGACTGCCCTGTTGCGGCGGAGTGTGTAGCGGTGCCTCTGACGGCCCTGCTCACCACCATACTACTACTGCCACCACCTCCCCCAGTACCCACATGCCTGGTATCATGGTCTCCCTGGGCACCTCTCTCACCACCTTCCTCACTACCTCTTCTATCTCTCATACCAGAACATACACTCCCAACCAAATTTCCTGGTCTAACAACTCCCCTAGCACCTCCTGTAGTACTACTACCACCTGCCCAGCTAGTACTCCCAGGGCCATCATACAAGCGACAGGGTACAGGTGGACGAGCATTGTCACTGTTGTCACTGTCGCTGTCACTACTGTCATTGGCATGGGGTGAGGGATGGGAAGAAGTTCCCTGGTGATGGGAAGGGGCACCATCATCAGCAAAGAATCAATTCCTCTTCCTGTGCATCAGACGCACAGGACGCACAGGATGTAAACTCCCATTGTGGATGCGACGTCGATCGGACGCCGTGTCTGGAAGATTCGCTCAATGTCCCGTTGCTTTCTGACAACGTCCTGAAACGCACCCTACGTCCTGTGCATCATGACGCCTTTCGACGCTAGCCTATTATGTCCTGACGTCTTCCGACGCACGGGTATCATATCCTGACGCCTTCCGACAGTAGGCCATCATATCCTGACACCATCCTAGCATCTGTTGTATGCGCCTTTTGCGTCCCGTTACATATACCCTTCCTCTCTTCGTCCTAACCTCTGTACTATTTACCTGATCCTTCCAGACGCCAGTTACCTTTTGTCGCCCCTTGCAGACTCACGATACACCCGCACTTCATCCGGACGCGCTAATCACATAGCAACTATTCTGGACCTCTTCGTCACCCTCTCCCATGTTCTCGATTCAAGTTCGTTTTCCTAAAATTATTGTAATATTGCTCATAATTTATTGCCGTCATTCCGACGCCTTATACTACCCTATCGACTATGATACTATGTGACTTTTGCATATGACCTTTATTACCCCCGCTTCTACGCGTCCCATCACTAGAACAAAAATTAAATCAATCTACACATACCACCTCTCATTAAGCACCCTCCGTGGTATTCGCACCATCCTGCAGTCCACTGGGTTGCTCCAGCGCTCTGTGCACCCCCGACCCCGCATCTCCCCTCTGAGAATCCTCCAGGCTGAGGGATAAGCGATTGCTCATTTGAGAGTGGACAGCCCCCCCTGCGTTGTCAAGACTCCCATGATTCAAGCCAGGATCTGAATCCAGAAACGTGAGCTCCAAGTCAATAGATGTTTGATAGAGATCCAGTGATGTTTCCGTATCTTGCGACCGCTTTTGACTATCTTCGAGCCCCTCCAGGCTGCCGATGTGGGAGTCAATCGGCGTCTGTCTCAGTAGGGCAGGGTCTTTCGGACTCTGGCTGACTAGCTGACGCTTCAGCTCTGGATAAACGGCGTTGTTATTGTGCGCGAAGTCCTCTCTCCACTCCTCCTGGATGCTATGCCGTTTCTAGAGCCTCTTTGCGATCTTCTGACGAAGGTTTAATATAAACATGTCCTGCATTGCCAGGGCGAAGCCCTGTCATGTATTCTTCTGCCGGATAAAAACATCTTGCGTTCTTCACGACTACTGGACTCGGTTATCAAAAAACAGGCAATGATTCGAACTCTTCCACCTCCAACTACTTCAAGATTGAAGTTGGGGGGTTTCTTATATATCCCCGTTTGCAATATCGATAGTGAATGGCACAGTATTGCACATATCAGACAGACCATCGCACCGTTTATGCGCGGCACAAACTAAGAGTCCAGCATGCCTTGCATTTGATTCTGTCGAAATACTTGCCGTCTATAGCGTCCGCAATCTGGGGGGCACGGAACCGGAAGGTTAAGTCCTACATTCGTTCCGCAATTAGTCATGTCCGCTCAAGTCCCATGTCTGGGACCAACCTCATATCGATGGGGTGGGCACATGAACATGTCCCGTTCTAGCAGATAATCAACCCTGCGCGCCATGGCTATAGGATTATCTGGTGGCAGATCGTATAGCTGTCTGATATTATGATTCACATGATACAAGAATTGCATGCTTACTGCAGTCTATTTGTGATGGAGCTGTCACAGTCACTGACCATCTCTAGGTCGTATCACCTCTGGCTGAGTCAACTTACCTGCTTCAAACTCTGATGGCTCAATATTCCCAGCATCTGATATTGTCTTAAGCCCGTTTTCCCATACTGTGTATATCTGAGATGTCAAAGCAACCAGGTTCGGCAGTGGGTTTTCAAAAGGTGTGTACCGGAGAATCAGCGCCATCGCCTGCCCAGATATGGTCCCTCAGTGCCTGTAACAGTATGTCGCTGTAAATCAGGCGCCGGCCTGGGCCGCCCCAGTCGTGGGATACCTAATTCACCTACCAGACTCGACGATCTGACACCAGATATAGTACCACTATGGGTGGCTAGCGGAGAAGAATATCCTACACTTGATGACAGAAAGGTGGCGGACTGTAGGCTCTACCACGGATTATGCATCCACGATTTGCTGGTATCCATCTAACGAGAGGTACCACCAGTGATCCGGAGGTGGTTGAGATTCGCATCACAGGTCGCGGACTGTTTCCCTGTCTGGGAGACGCCTGCGACCTATGACGCCGTCCGGAGGTTGTTCCCTTGGAAATCTCGCAGGTATCAAGATCAATCTCAGTCTCCGATCCAGTCTCATCTGCATTGCATGGGCTTTGGTATTTAGTACTGCTATCATCGCTTAAATGAATAGTTTCCAACTGGCCTTGCCCTTCGGGCTCAGTCTTGGGTTCGATATTCACCCTGGTTTGTATGGTTATTCTTCGCGGACGCATCAGCGTTCTTGCTAGAACCCCAGTCTCACCCGGACCGCGTGATTGGCTCTGACGTGACGGCTGGTGGATCAAGAGCATCTGGGAGCTCCCAGATTAGTCCACCAGCCTTCCTGATCGGAATCCACTATGGTTGGGTACAACATCGCGCCTATGCCGGTTCATATTCAAGTTCACAACTTGATGTGTTGGCTGACTCGATGCCATGGTATCCGGTACGACGTTGCATCTACGCCCATTCCAATTACGAACTTGAGGTGTTGGCTGCCTGGATCCCATGGTATCTAGTACGACGTCGCATCTATGCCTATTCAGATTACCAACTCGATGTGTTGGCTGACCGGATCACATGGTGTCTGGTACGATGTCGTGTCTACGGTCAATCTGATTGCCTGCTCCATTGGTCGGCTGACTGCGTGAGTTTGTCTGTTGTTGCCCATACTTCGTGGAATCCGGATAATCAGATGTTAGCCAAAATATAACTCTGATTTTTGGGAGCGAAGAAAATAGCACAACCTATATCGAGTCTTGGGAAGAGGAGGAGTTTGCCTGGTTTTCTTGTTTTCGATAGGACGTGGTAGGTCTTATACGCTAGGACTTAGGTGGGAGGGGGCATCATACAGTATCACTCGGTATTAAATGCAGATATGCTCTTGCAAAAAATGGTTTTCTGAATATTCAACATTGTGTCCGTGATCGTGCTACTCTCAGCACTCCTAGACTTCAAGACTCCAGGCTTCAAAATTTGGACGAAATGAGGGCGTTCCTAAGACGGGGTACTAGCCATAAAAAGTATCAGTTAGTGACAATAATTCTGGCGAGACATCGGCCACACCTAAAGTGGACGATAAACATGGAACCTTATCCCCAGGCAACCAATTGACACACATGAATGTAGAACGCACTGCTGTCGCACAATGACAGCCCCCAGTGCCTGGACAGTTCTGGTTTGATAAAGCGATGTGGGCCAAATCAAGTAAAGGTTAAACTGCAGCTAAGGCGAGGCTGGGAGTCTGAAATGCAAGGGAAAAAAGGGGATCAGACACATGAGATTGAAATTGGTAGTCGTACAAGATGCTAACGCAAGGGCACTCAATGGTATAATTAAAATCCTATGCTAGCTAAGAAATCCTAGGGGGCAAATTCAACATCTAAACTACGAAGCTTGCAAAATCACACATGTAACGAAAAAGTAAAAGAAAATTGACAGAACAAAGAATCAGTTGCCGGCAACCCTGGTGCTTCCTGGAGGGCCCTTTGACGGCGTTTGGGTGTTATGGCCCGCGGTTGTAGGGGCATCATGAGTGTTAGGAGCTGGGGATGCAGGGGACCCAGAAGAGGTCATCACATCCAGATCCAGTGCAGGGGCCGGGATTTGTGGTCCCAGTGGAACAGTCTCTCGATTTGGCGTAGTGGGAGCCAATGGGATAAACTCAGCATTTGGTGTGATGGGCGCTAGCTTAATTGTCTCAGCATTGGGGATCGTGGGATGTGGCGCACCTGTGGGGCTGGCAGGGGTAGGAGCGGTGATCGGACGCTGATCAAGCATCCCAGAGAGTAGAGCAGGAGGACTGTCCTGGGCGCCATCATATGCATCACGGTCGCTTCCTCTCCTGTTCGGATTTCTGAGCCAAACAGCCATCCAAGGCATTCCCTGGATAAGCTGTAAAGCCGTTCTCTGCTGCTTGCAATCTGACGGCGCCGACCGCTTCAAGCGCGAGACAGGCACGATGGGATTAGAGCCCGATGCCTCTTCCTCCACGTCCCATGAGAGAACCCTTGTTTCGCTGGATTGCCTAGAGGGGCCAGGGGTACCTGGATTGTTATCCTATTCAGGCAGTTCAGTTATTGAGTCTGGTATTCTTCCACATAGCTGAAACACAATACACTTACGTCGATAACAATTGTCTGCTGCTCCTGGGGCATCTGAGATTCCCGTTCGCTCTCCGCTATATCTTCCTCGCCCTCGTCCTCCCCGCCGTCCTCCCCCTTGTCATCCTCCCCACCGTCCTCCCCCTTGTCGTCCTCCCCGCCGTCCTCCCCCTCGTCATCCTCCCCGCCGTCCTCTCCCTTGTCGTCCTCCCCGCCGTCCTCCCCCTTGTCGTCCTCGTCGTTGTTTATATCTTCCATTTCATCCCCGCTCTCTCCTCATTGCTGCCTCATATGCCTATTTCTCCCCACGATGTGGTCGTCCTCGTGGTCCTCGTGGTCATCCTCGTCCGATTAGATGCCCTCCACTCTATCTTCTGCCTGCCTGGAATGATCCCAGACATTGCTGTTAATAATAGGTGTCTCCGCTCGACAGACTCCGGCGTTGATCTGTCATCCCCTGCTTCCTCGAAGCGTGACTCGTGAACCATGAGATTCATAGGATGTTTGCCATCTTTGCCAAGGAGCCACACCCGAAGATCATCATCTCTGTTGAGAAAGATGAGGTCTCAGAGGCGGAGTGGGGCAGTAGGATCCAGACTTAGTGCATTGCTACCCGGACCAGTTGCGCCGATGAGATATGGATGATACGGAATCCCCTGCTCAGTGGGTCGCGCCTGTATCATGCAGAGCATGTTTTTTATGCCTGGCGACTCAAGGACTCGCTAGACTATTCCCCCATCGGATTCATTCTGCCACCAGGAATGGCCAAGGAACCCATTCTCACATTGAGGGGTACCCGTTCGTGGAACAAAGTGGATCGTCATTGCCTGTGGGGAATATGCGGAAGTCGAATTTGGCAATGTCACTAAACATATCTATTACTGCAAAGGGCCGCAGAGCTTAGCCTGGATCGATCACTGACCCGGAGGTCCAGCAACCACATCACCAGTCCGCTCTGCATAGTCATGCTCCATTGCCGTCCGCAGTTTCCTAGCCGTGTCCTTGATCAAAATCCTCAGTTGACGACTGACCTCCCTGATGTCATGGGTGCTGTGGTTTAATTTTACAAATTCAATCTCCAATTTGACAGGTGGAAGAGAGGTGGCAAAGTCGAGGATCACCGTCGATTGATCGTCGGTCAGCCATCCAGGATCGACCGAGCTGAACTTGATATACCCCTTAACATTGCGACGCCATACATCATAGGCTCTAGTTTTTGTTCGAGCATTCTTGAATGTATATTAGCTTTTTGCATATTCTATGTCGCCATAGCGCTCGCGGATTCATGTGTTAGTTGACAGGGTTCCTGGATATATGGGTAGGTTGTTGTTAACATACCCAGAATGCTCGACAGCCGGAATGAAAACGGCATTCTCAGGGGACCCCGACAGCCCACTGTGATATGAATGGCAACTGGCAGCCACACATCGGAGCAAGTTTGAAGAATAACGGTGTCAATGGATCATTCGTTACGTTCTCTCCCCACTCTGTCTGTGGAGGGCAGCAGGCACGCGAGCCTGGCGTTTACCGCCCCTGACATCACTTTCGTCGTAGGGGCCAGCTGTACATCCACAACCAATCGTAATATTGATATCGAACGCCGGTCAATAGTGTCACCGCGCGAACCTACTTTCCCAAGCTCAAAGAGCTTGCTTCTTTATTCTTTGTAGCCGGTACGCCAGGCTGCCTGCAGTTATGCAATATTAGTATTGCCCACAATGAAAGGGTTGGACGAACGCTTGTTACGCTGTCCTTTTGCGCTGCGCTCTGCGGGCGCTCTTGCAGGGAATTTCAACTATGAGAAGTAATGAGGAGGGGTGGGGGTGGGGGTGGGGGTGGGGGTGGGGGTGGGGGTGGGGGTGGGGGTGGGGGTGAAA
>Ga0307513_10000942_pt1 | contig 42139 bp, 45 predicted proteins | sample 15_EM_MG_FD_202174 | JGI IMG/M metagenome (GOLD analysis project Ga0307513, IMG submission 202174) | Populus trichocarpa ectomycorrhiza microbial communities from riparian zone in the Pacific Northwest, United States - 15_EM | ecosystem: Host-associated > Plants > Roots > Unclassified | place...
ACCACCAGCTCAGGGACCATGTCACCAGCTCAGGGACCAGGTATTAGCTGGGTCCTTGAGCTGGTTTTACCAGCTCTCTGAGCCAGTTTCCCACCAGGTCTGTGCACCGGTCCAAGTATCCACAGAGATTTCCAATTATAGATACGCTTTCTATTGTCGAGGAGATTGTCAAGAGTCGGCAAACACATTCCAGCAAGGACTTGATCTTGACCCTGGCAACGCAAATTTGATCTCTGGTCGAAACATTGCTAAAGCACGCATCCCATCCACGTCAACCCCGGAGTCTGCCCGATGTACGCCAGTGGGGGGAGGTGAAGGGGTATTAGATTTCAATGAAGTCTTGCAGGTTCTCGGAGGAGCCATTGGCAGCAGCAGCAGCAGCTCTGGTCTCGCGTTCCTTCCGCTCATTAACATGGTTCAGCAACTTGTGCAGAACGGCGGTTCGGAGGATCCTATGAGAAACCCAGCCATCAATAACATGGTGAGATGCCATTGGGGACCTTAGATTCTGTTGAGTTGCTCACATTTGACAACCTTAGGTGAACAGATTGCAATCTGGCGACATGTCGTCGATGGGGGAACTCATGGGTGACCCGATCATAAAAAATATGTACGCGTTTCTCCATCGGCCTCCTGGCTACCGTCTGATTGATTTAATAGAACATCGATGCTCGGAGGCTTGGCCGATGGCCCTCTGCCGGGGAGCGCATGATCCATCTTCCGGCATTCTCGATACACATACTGTTATAACTGTTATAGGTGCGAGGGGAGTGCGACCAACCGTATACTATATTTCTGGTAGGACGTGCGGTGAATCAGATTACGTACAAGGTCGATGGGCCAGTGATAGTCCAGATGAGCCTGATAGCGCACAGTGTGGATGCGACTTCGAACTGCAAGTACGAGTGATGGCTTGCGTCCCGGTAATACCTCGCCAGGTCAGTTCTGAGCCTGACCAGAAATATCGACCCCACGCCGAGGAACAACACGCCAGGATTCTCCGCAGAGGAAGACCCCGATCAGTCCTCCATGCCCACGGTGAGATCTATGCGAAGGGTGGGTTTAATCTACCGTTAAGGGAGGGTGCAGAACCAATCACGATGTTAAACCCTTTGCGGATCATTTCATCAAACTGTTCTAGTCCGCTGTCAGAGCCTTTCCTCGGGTCGTTCTCTCTAATATTACGATTAATTGGTCGTCCCCAGCAACCCGCCGGGTAATCAAGGATCTAAATTTTGCCAGGTGGTACCAGTTTGGGTGGTGAATGTGGGCCACATCGCGGAGACTGGTGCAGGTCTATCCGAAAGACGATTAACCATTGATCGCAAGTGGAAAATGACAGACGGACACACCCTGTGCCCCAGTGGATAGGCCATTGGGGTCGATCCAGGGCCCGTCGACGTTCTGAGACTTGATCGGGTTTCTTAAATGGGCTCTCTGCTCGGTTTTGCCTCTAGAATTAGTTTAAGCAAGGATGGTCCCGTGAACTACCTGATATACCCAGTACGAAGAAGATGTGGATATATTGATGTCAAGGAGCGGTAGTTGTTCGAAGATCTAAGACCAGTGGCCAACCCTTAAATGACGAAGCGTTTTATAGGGCAAGAAAAGGTACCACTTATTTCGGCTCGATGGCCTCCTTCGATGCTTAGTGTTTCGAAAGTGGCAGTTTGCAATCGGCAAGTTTGCTGGTATACCTTCCATCCTTAGGAGCTGGTCCAGGGTCAAGACTACCTTGACCCAATCATGCCAATGATATCAAGGGACTCCGTGCGGTAATGGTGTTCTGCACACTCCGGTGCGACGGCGCTCGAGTGGTGCCGCCTGTAATAGAAGCAGGAGAGTATTTGCAATTGGTTTGTCGCCTACACGAGCTGTGTGTGGGAGACTCCGCCAGGGCGTGTTGAAGTAGCCGTGACAACAAGCATTGGCCAAATCACATAAGCAGTCCTTTAAAGAATAAAATATGTACAGGGACACGAAATAATAATAGCAACAGTGTCAGGGCGCACTGAAACCGCATGCGTAGTGAACATCATATTTGAGTTGACCACCCAACAGGAATCTAACGTTCAACTGGTATACTAGAGTATACTATAAAATAATCTAGCTAGACGGATATATGGCAGTGTCTTAATACGAGAAGAATCCCAATCCCGCCTGATATACTATTAGCGGACGGGCTCTGGGTATGTTCCCTTCCCTGTCGTCCATTGACATTGAGTGAACCAACCATAAAATATACTATATAATGACTACCAAACCGTCCACTTCATAGTCGATCTCTCTATCGCCGTTCTCCCTCGATCGCGCGTCCTTCAGTTTGTTCTCTCAGATCAACCTCACTCGTGTCAAATCTGTTACCTACAATATCACCCCTTACGGTCGTCTGGTTGATTAGCGAACCCGTTTGTGCGTATGGAAACTGCGCTGTTTGGGTACAGACTCTTAGCTCGTATTTGGTTTTGTTTATCCGTGTTCTTCATCAAGGCAAGCATCCTGCTGCCGCGGACAGGAAGGGCAGACTTGCATCACACATACGTGAGTGGACTTGGACTTGTGTACGGATGATAAAGGAAATACTGTATAGGGTGATTTGTAGGACCAAATCTCTCCTTCACCCATCCGGATTGATCCACCTTGTCGGCCTTCGTACATCTCTCCATCACCACATCCATCGTCCTTACACCTCGTTTGGTGTCTTTTGCACTGCAGGACTTTCTGTATTGTAATGCGATTTGGTATACTAATGTCAAAGGCGTTTGACAGAGTTTTCTACTGTGAGAGTGGGTTTGACTAAGCCGGACTGGGATGACATTCACACACGGAGAACCGTATCCAGTACATGAACTATGTCTGCTCGTTGAACAAAAACATGAAGGTTCTAGCGCAGCTGGGACTTGATCACCGTCCGAATCCGGGTGAGAGCCTCCTTATCATCAAGAATATTCGAATACCGTTCCAAAAAATTCTCCAGTTCATGTACTGTCTGGCGTGCGAGTCTCTCTGCTCCAAGGTGCTCCACCGCGGTTGCGACCAAATGCAAGTGCGTTGGAGTCAGGTATCCGCATTTGTCATGGTCGGACAGCCCAAATTCATACAAATTAAACTCTCCTTCCAACAAGGGGGTCACACGAGCCATCCAGTCCACTCGGCTGCTCCCCACCCCGTCCACCTTAATCAATTCCGCCGCAAGGCGATCCTTCCAATATGTCGATAGCGTCTCCCATTCGGGGAGCACGACGCTTGCGAGCAAGCGCCATTTTGTCAAGTCCCCTACTGCTTTGGAATCGAAGAAATCGAAACAAGCTGCTTCCGAGTTCTCTGCCTCTAGCGTAGTTGTGTTAGGAGGCGAGAGCGAAGTTTGACTTGGCGTTGACCTGAAGGATTCCAAGATCAGACGGCGGGAATTATTGAGTATGTCCTCGTTGCATGGGGACAAGAAGAGGCTAAGGGTGACAGGGTCAGGGGAGAGCGCCTTGTCATTATAAAGCTCAAGGCGCCGTCTCGCGATCATTTCCAACACCGTTGAGCGCTGTAGGTCGAGCCGCCTGAGCTGCTGCCTGAGAAGCTTGAGCTTGAGTTGCCTGAGCAGCTCCTCCTGCTGGTTGAGCTGTTGGTTGAGCTGTTGGTCGAGCTGCTGGTCGGACTGCTGGTCGGACTGCTGGTCGGACTGCTGGTCGGACTGCTGGCGGAGCCGCTGCAGCCACTGCTGCAGCCACTGGGCGCACTCAACCTGCAGCTGATGCAGCTTCTCAAGCAGGATTTCTCGTTGCCTGTAAAGCTGGTGGTCTCGCTGCTTGTAAAGCTGGTCGAGCTGGCCGAGCTGTTGGTCGAGCAGAACGAGCAGCGGGAGCAGCGGGAGTTGTGGCGGGAGCCGCGAGAGTAGAGGCTGGAGCAGTGATGGGAACAGCTTATGGAGATGCGGGAACGGGGGGGGCGGGGAGTTGAGCTGTGGGAGTGGTGGCTCAAGTGGCGGGAGTAGTGGGTCCAGTGGCAGGGGCAGAAGTGGTGGGTCAAGTGGCAGGGGCAGAAGTGGTGGGTCAAGTGGCAGGGCAAGAAGTGGTGGGTCAAGTGGCAGGAGTGGTGGGTCAGGCGCTATATTAGGCGGTGGGAGCGGTAGGAATCCGTCTAGAAACGCCTGGACCGCCTCTTGAAGCCCCTCATGCTGAAACACCTGCGCTAACGCCTGTAGGCAGCCCTGTTCCCGCTGCGGGCCGAACTCCTGTTCTCGCTGCTCGAGCCTCTGCTCAAGCTTCTGCTTGAGCTGGGGGAAGAGGTTTTGAAGCTGAAGGAGCTGTTGCAGGAGCTCTGGCATGGGATACCGGAGCCCCTCTGGGAGCATCTGATGGAGCATCTGGCAGAGCTGATCGTGCTGCAAGTAGAACTTCTGTAGAACCTGCTGCAGAACCTCCTGAAGGCGTTGCTGTGGGAGTTGCTCGCGGAGCTGGAACAGCTGCCTGGCCTGCCCGAGCTGCTTGATCTGCTGGTCAATCCGCTGGTCGAGGAGGTGGTCGAGGAGGTGGTCAACTTGGTGATCGAGGAGGTGGTCGACCTGGTCGACCTCGTGATCAAGTAGGTCGAGCCTCTCGAGCAAGTCGAGCAAGTCGAGCCGCTCAATCTGGCCAAGCCAGTCAGACGAATTAGGGTGCTCAAACCGGCCCCACGCTGCTTCTCTCATTGCGCTTTCCGGAATACGCCATTCACAACGTAGAATGTTATGGATGTGCATCACAAGCCAAGGATTTTTGAGCTCTAGGGTCTGCGGCTGCCATTTCATGCCCCAATTGAACAATTTCAGGCTGAACGACAATACTGCTCCTATAAATTGGTGTGCACCCGAGGTCGCGAGGGGCATGGCGCCACTGGTGTAAGAGTCATACGCATTGAGAAGCTCTTGGAAACTACTCTGCTGCGCATCTGGGGAGGGTTTGCGAAAGGAGCCGCAGGACTGGTTGAGGAGCCAGACGGCTATCCCAGTTAACAAATAATGGTCAGCGTGATTTGCCTGCCACATCTCGCATAGTCCATCCATCAGCACGGGGAGGTCTTTTTTGAGATTGATGAATGGATCGTAAGTATAAGTGATGCTGGCGTCAACATGTGAGTATTCAGCAGCGCTGAGGGTGCTGATCATTAGTAGTATAACAAGCAAGGTGAAATCACGGTTGGTGCCAGCAGCTGACGAGGACGACGCAGCATACAAGTCGCGGATGAACTCCCATTGACTCTCTGGTGGGACGAGGAAATCCCTAACAGAAACGAACAGTCCTTCATAGATACCCTCGGAGCTGGTTTGTGATCCCCTCAATTTCGTACTCGGACGAGGTCTATCCACCTTTGTGAGCCCATCAGCGATTGATCGGGTGACGATCAGGAGCAAATCAAAGAGCCTATGATCGTCGTTCACGATTTTGTTTTGAAAAATATAAATGGCAGTACTGCAAAGGAAAGGGATGATGTTCCGCATCGAGGAAACCCAAGACGAGTCACGCTCATTGGGAAACTCCTGGCCTTGATTTAGGAACCGGAAAGTAATCCAGTTAAGTATCCACCGAAGCTCAGTGATAGTACCGCTGTCAGATTCTAGCTTCAGAACCACTTGGCAGGCGAGCGACCAGTCGGGGTCTGGCTGATGCAGGAGGTGAATGTACAATTGATCAATTGAAGATGGTTTTGGGGTATCCCCATCATTCTCTCCAAGAGCTTCAATAACGGCTTGTTTTCCTTTCTCCTCCTTTAAATCGAAGCAAAGGAACAACCGAGCCACAGAGCGCAGTCCAAAGTCTTTACTAAGTGGTGAGTTTGAAAGGTATGGTTGAATAAGAGGAAGAATGGGGCGCCAGTGTGTCAGTGACCGAGGGCGCAGGCGTGGTGTATGCACCCATTGATCAAACAAGGCGGTGAACACGGGGAGGTTTTCTACCGCCTTGGAAGTAGCTGCGTATAATCGATTGTAAATTGCGAGACGGGTTTCTGTTCCCTGTGTGGGCCAAATGACTTGTGCATCGTCCGCATCTATACACGTAGTTCCCCCTGGACGCCAAATGAGGCGTGATATCATGAGAGAGAGTATTTGGTGCAATTGAGACCACCGCATGTCGATGAGTACTCGGAGCGCTTTGGAGACAGGAGACGTGAAAGGGGCATTTGTGTCGAGTGCAGAGATCACCGACGTGGAAAGGTAGAAGAGCATACCAGTGCCGAGGATAACGAGGGTGAAATAGGCAGTGGGACGGTGAAGATCAAACAACATGAGAATGAGAGCAACAAAGAAAAGGCCGAGCGAGGCTTGAATCACGAGCGGCAGGAGAGCTACCACCCAAGGTAGTTTCCATCGCTTGACGCCTTGAAGACGCAGCTCGCGCGCTCTTGCACGCTCTTCGGGAACATTCGAATCCCTCCAATTCCGATCAAACTCTCGTAGCCAACTTCTTGTCAGCACCGCCAGATAGGCGTCAAGAAGGACGAGAGCCAAACTCGTGAAAAGGAGAGCGTTGACGACTACCGCGTTGGTCGTAGGGACGAAGAACTGTGGCTCGGCATATGCGGGAATGGAGGAATTGCTGAGCTGAAGAGATATCCGGAGTAGGATATCTTTTGAGATGTCGGTACTGCTTGGTTGGAGTTGGGGAATGGTGTAAACCAGAAAAGCGGAGAGAACAGCAGCAAACAGACCCGCCTGTGCGTCAACGTAAGCACTATACTATGGAACAAGCTGCGCTATTTACGAAAAGCAGAATCGTCTCGGCGAGCTCACTCCACTCACTTTCACGCGAGGTGTCAACTCCGCTGGCCATGTCATTGTAGTGGTCCCAAATCAATTTCCGTGCTCCTGAGTAGGACGCTATGGATAATACATTGTCCCGAAAGTAGATATCAGTGAGACGGCCTGTTCAATATCGACGACACTTACGGAGAATTTGCCTGAGAAACGCTTTGCTCCTCTCCTCCTCTGTATATCGTCAATAGACGTCAACTAAATTGCCATCGTATGAGGATACTCACCAGAACGTCTGGAGCTGTGTTTTACCATGAGGATATGAATGTTTGGAAGAGGTTTGAAGATGGCTTGTGGCAAGGGGACATATTGGGGGAACAACACCGTCAGGTTTTTACTACAAGGGGTTTCTCTGGGACGGCTGACTGACAGACAGGCGCTTCAAACACTTAATGTCTTTGGCCAGTGACGGCTGGGAATTTGAGCTAGAAGCTGACTGACAATGAAGGGGTTGTGCCCACGCACAGTTGGAGGTTACAGCCGCATGGTGTTTGCGCGAGATTCTATTGGCGAGGATCGGCATCCGAGCGTGCATGCTCAGCGCTTCTGCCACCCGGACGCTCTTGAGACTGGCGCGTCACATTTCCTCTTGTCAATGGCTATTGACCAATCGAGGACGTCCTTCTATTCTGGGTTCCCGGGGTCGCACCCAGACTGACGTCATGCTGGTCGAGGCGTTCTAGCATGCAAGAACCTGTTTTTCAATGACGAAGTTGAAACCAGCTTTCTCTCACAACCCCTCACGTCTTGCTGGCAACTCTGCATGAGGTTGAAATACTCCATCGTCCAATCCTCACTAAAGGGTAGTAAGGAAGAAGGTATTTCAGCCATTCCCAGGATTGGTACCATCACGAATATCACGACTTCAATAGTCCACCGGGCTGAATGAGAAGGTTGCTTGGAACCTCGGTATCACTCAACGGACCCTGAAAGGACAATTGTTAAAATAATGTGCGAGCGGAGGGACTGAGATTAAACCCTTGTATATTACGCTGTAATCTAGGACGATCTATATAGTGATGACAAGCGAAACGGATGTGAAACGGATGCAAAATAGATGTGAAATGAGCGTGGAGCAGATGCGAAATGGATATGAAAACCAAGGGACCGGCTAAGAGGATTAAGTACTACGAACTTATATTAAGGCCGGGGCTCGGTGCGGATACTGGAGATATGTAATCTTGCACTGGGTACAGGTACCTCGGGCATGGAAGACGAAACGAACCCTCGAACACCCAAATTCTGACAACAATAGCCATCAGGAGCCTATACTATTGTGCAATACACCACAGTTTGTGACATGGAATCCAGCAAATGCACAGACAGATATGGGCGGGGCAGCTCGTCCTCGAGGTCAATTCGAACAAAGTGTCATTTTTGCTTGTGCACCATAGTCTCCACTACAAGGAGCTAGCTAACCAGTACAACTGGGCTCATCTCGGAACACACCTTTGGCGGAACCGCAGAAGTAATCCCATATCTGGACGATGAACACCATTGCGAGGAGTATGCCATGTCCTAAGAATGCCTGAGTGTAATGTTTGACCTTCGGAAAATCCAGATGACGATGGAAACCACGTGTTTCGGGTCAGGAAGGTGGTGATAATACGTACATAAGCTTCCTACCAAAATATGTCGCCCATACCGCACGCACACCAGGCCGCATTAGTGTACATCCTGAAAGAAAACGTTGCGTGCGGCTAAATCCGCTGTCGGTCGTAGAACCGAGAACAAAGTATATTTCCTTCTTCAAAACTGTAAAGTTGTCCCCGCCGCTCACCCAACGCGTGCGAGATCGTAGAGCCCCTGAAGCTGACCTTGACAGGAAATGTGCCGGGGGTCGTGGGAAATGTATCCCACTGGAAAGAGATACCTCCTGTGGAGTTGAGAGGCGAAACGGAACTGAGGGTCCGTCCGGAGGGGAAATCGACCGAATGAAATGAAAATCGGTGAATGGTGCATGTCTTGCACATCGGGAGTATACGGGGATTTGGTGACAAAAAAGGGATTGATCGCCTCTGCGTCGCCAGCTGCCGCGGACCTTGAGCTCTCCCTTCCCATGAAAGCGTATTGATCTGACAAAAACACGTCGCTCACAGTCCTTGACATGCTCTGGTGTACGCGTGGTTAACAATACAAACCACAACGTTTTACTGCTGAGCTCTTGCAGAAACTCTATGGCCATAGTGATATGTGTCGGAGATAGGGGTGTTTGGTTCGCTGCCGATGCGGCGATCGACGTTTCTCAGACGTCTCATGATCTGTGCACCACGACCCCTGGCGGGGGATATAAAAGCCCGCATCCTCGTTATTGTATCCTTACGTGTTTGTAGCGGGCCCCAACAAACACGATCATATTCACCCGAGTTAGCGACCGAGCGGAAATCTTCACAATATGCAGTGTGAATGCCCTCACTTACACCAGAGAGATGCATAAGTGCCGTTCCTAGAGCGTACTTGGATGGAGCAGTCCCGCAGAGCCGGCTTTTGGACGAGGTCACACCGCAACCATTCAAAGGGTGAGGATATGTGAGTGACTGCAGATTAACGTGCTAAATGTTATATGATATGGCATTGCTACTTCCAGCGGGCCTCGCAACGGAGCCAGATCTCCAAACCGGAAAAGAGGTTCGAACCTACCTACCTAAACATTCAACACAAAACCCCCCGGAAAACCAGATCTTCAATGACCCCTGATTTGTACTGCTTCGCGTGGAGCTTGTCGGACCTGAAGAGGAATGGAATGCGGGGCCAACAAGCTTTATAGTGGGGTAATGATATGGTTATGGTTACGTGATTAAGTGACCAAGATCGCTAGGGTGGTATGACTACTGGTACATGCATGGTTTATATGGGCTAGCGGGCGCCCGGAGGCGACTGAGGCGGTTGGGCAGCGACACAGCCCGTTTGTGACTCCTCGACGTGAGACCGGTGGGTGGGCCAAAGGAGCGATCGATGCCCCGGGGCGAAAACAGAGGCTGGGCTCCTCTTGCTCCGCGCACAAACGCATCAGCATTCCTGCCACGATCCTTCGCTGTGATACGAATGACCTCACTCGTCTCATTGCAAGGAACTCATCAATTTAACAACGCCCTCGCTTGAGGGCGATGTCCCGATTCCGATTAATGTTGTCTTAGATATCACGTGTTTCCATATTAGCAAGCATTTCTGGTTTCTGGTTATAATTCTCGGTCTGATGATTATATGAGTATAGATTGCATTGCACCATGATTGGTTGAGAACGAAGGGCGAGGGGTGCAAAGGACGTTTGCAAGGTGGAATAGGCCGGTGATATACTAAAACTGGATGTGATAATCAAGTGTAATTGGTTGTTGAGTTGGAAGTATCGCAGCAGCATGCGACCGACAGCATGCGACCACAGCATCAGTGTCGGCGTTTCCCCCGCTTGCGATCCCTGTCTAACAGCAAGAATGTGACGATGATCATGTCGAGGCTTGCGTACGAGTCCCACTCGGGCTCAAATATCAGGTGCGGGCGGCCATCGTTAGGATAACGGAAGGACGCGATGAGGATAGGGTCTTCGTGCGTTGTAAATAGCTGCAGGGGAAAGGATCAACCCAGAGAGTGATTTGGGGGGCAAGGGTGAGGCTTGCCTGGTACGCGCGGAAGGTGTGTGCGCCTCGCCATTCGAATTCGCGGACGTGTTCATCTTTAAACGTCGCGGTCCTGCACGTCCAAAAAATCAGCGAATGAACCCGGAAAGGCTATGCCAGTTTACGCACTCAATCTCATCTGACCCAGCGGAGATAATCCCACATTCGAAAAGCTTGACGATGTCTGTCGCACCGCCGCAGCCAAACGATACCCGATCGCGCTTCCACTTCCGCTTTTCGATTTCCGCGATGCGCCTATCACACTCGTACCGGCTTCCTGTGCCTGTGCCGTTAGCGTCGGCGTCCCTACGGCCACAGATGACGGTAAGATTTGGTGTGCCGGCCCAGGTTGAGACCGTGTACCAGGCTTTGCCGTCTGGTCCCCGTAGGGTGTTGTTTAATGGGTCATCTGATTCGAAGACAAGACAGAGGGGGCCGGCGAACTGGGTTTGAGGTACGTCAACCCTTCTGGTGATTGAGGGGAAGGGACAGAGGGACATACACATTCTGTACTCACGGTAAGTGCCTTGTTATCTTGAAAGTATTTCGAGTACGAGAACTCCGAGTTAGTTCGTTCCAGCGAATCAGGCGGCATACTCGTTCCCGATGCGAGCGACAGGAAGACTAAAAACTTGTTAAAGGAAATTTTGTGTGCTAGAGTAACCTTAGTATCTTCCATAGCCTTGCTAGCAAGGCCAGTTCACGAGCGAAGGGCGGGCACCAAGAAGCTTGGAAGAAGAGGGGGAAAGAGACCTGTTCAGCAGCCCTAAGGCAGATTAAAACATGTTGAATGTGTTCCGGCCCACTGTCCGAGTAGTGCCCACACTTGAACATGTCAGTTGGACACTGATTCAAACCTTCTGAGGGGGCGGCGTTCGCATGGCCTGGTGCTGTGCGTTGCTGCTGTGACCGGCGTTGCTTCGACCAAAAAGAAGACCGCTTGAAGCGCTAGACTCGTGAATCTGCCAGTGAGGAGGCAATACAACCAGCGCTTAATTGCGCTTACGTCCACACTCAGAGTGACATGTAAGCAATAGGGCGTCGAAGTATAGTCCTCTTTATTCACTAGAAGCGTTGGGATGTCCTAGTAACGCCATAAACGTCAGAACCGTGCATCTATCATCAGAAGATCATAGGGTGTGTTGGTCATTCCTAATGTCAGAGTCTCCGAGGTCTCCGACGCAGTCGGCAAGTTTTGTTGATGGCTTGGCAGAGGTAAATGACTGAAGCGAGACGAGGAAACGAGGAAAGGCTTGGGACATTTATGACCCACCTGCTAGTGCTAGCTGCGGCAGAACAGGTTAGCAACAGCTCGCAAGCTGCGGGGTTGCCCTCATTAAGAATACCCTTGCTGAGGTATTTTTATCACACCGTTACCCCCAATCGGGCTCGCCCCATCGGCTATTGTTGCAGCCAACCGAGGTCGATCTCGTCACTGGGGACGGTGGATACGACTCCTGTCAAGGACATAGGTGGTCGTGAATATAGAAAGTCTATGGAGAGTACGGAGTGTATACCACCGTGGATTGGGTACTTGGTTTGAGATATCTAAATGTGCATCCTTTCGTCCACTAACGCATGCATACTAATCGGGCCACACTTTAGGGTATTGGTAGTATCTTGAATACTGTGGAGGGAATGAGCTATCAACTTCCGCGTAACATTAGGCCGCAAGGGAACCCACTGAAGATAGTTCGGACCGAATGCGTGGTAAGAGATACGATTACACACTGTTGTGGTATCAGATGTTCTCATATGCCTCTGGTCTCCTCGTGCTCTCATCTCCAGGATCTTTCGGATTCCCGCAGACGAATCCAATCATGCCTATAGTGAGGACATCGAGGCGTTAGAGTAACGATGACGAGTAAACAACACTGTTACCGCTTCACTACTGGAGGATGTATAGCTGCTCTTTGAGCCATTTGCCGCTAGACAACGGCGTAGAGCGTTCGACAGAGCGTCCAAGGCTATCATGGATGCAAGATTCACAGACTGGTAAACTTGTTGTCCTGATTATCTATGTACAGCCGTACCAAGCTCCCGTTCGAATATGTAAATGCATCGGGAACCACCTAAAATATAATAATATGAGGTGGAAACGTATAGAAGACAGTAACATGGATGAGGGTCATAAGACAGATGATACGAGGGGTCATGCCAGTGAATCCAGTATAGAAATATCAAATGACATTCCAAGTAAGTAATCCTAGCTGTATAAGCTCCGTCACCTCAACTTGCACCTGAATCACTAGACCAGCGGGTCTGGGCACCTGCGTCTCTCAGCCTCCAGCGGCCAATACTTGATAAGTCGTGCGTGATTGAGGCTCTAGCGTCGTCGAGAGGTCGAGTCCTCGCCAAGTCGATAAGAGCCCTCCTTCGAGTCTCCCATTGGATGAGGGATGTTGTGCGGGCTATCGTTTTGACCAACCGTGCACAGAATACCGTCACAACGGGAGTCTTCACGACTTACAAAGTAAATGGGTACATCCCATCCATGGACTCCTCAACTCCTAAGTTGTGATCAAGATACGAACCTGCCGTAGTACTAGTCCGCTTGTGCAATAGGCGCTAGCTGCAATTCGCCCAGAGCTCCTCCCACACCACCAGTAGCACCGGGTCAGAGAAAAAGGGCAGTGCGTTGATGAGACTAATAAGACCATTGAGCGTATTGGGTATTCCGGTCGACGCTCCGACACCCCCTGCGGGATAGCATCAAGTAATGAGATCGGTAATCGCAGGGAGAGCGATGAAGAAGATAGAGGTGAGAACGTATCTGATAAGATGAAGGGCCAAACTGCTCGAAGTGTGCGGCGGGAGGTTTTCAGTGTTCGGTCCTGCGGGTGAGATTAGGGTGATTGATAGGCGATACTGGGTAGAGTGGCCGTCATCTGTGTCAGCGTGGTTACAGAGGTGATGACTTTCTGGAACTCGAGGGTAGAAAGTGGGAACCCATGGAGGCACCACCTGCAGCATGAGTATTTCCAGCTGGCCCATCGGCGTCACTCATCTTCAGGCTATCTTAGATATCTTCTTTCCGGTGCGTTCCATGTCCAAGGGGGCGAGAATAAAGACACCTCCCGCACACGACTGTGATTACGCCCAGCGTGCCCTTGCCGGGACCAACAGAGTAACTTTCGGGAATGGAACAATTATACGCTGACACTTGACTGGCGGGGCGTTTCCGATATGATCGCCGATGTCATCGGCGGACGAAACTGTTCCAGAAGACGACATAACGACACAGGCAATCGTAACTAACACTGGCGATAAGAAGGTAGATGGCTGGTAGTATACGCCAGCCAGTGAAAGTTGTAGTCATGCCGATTAATACGCGTTTCTAGCCGCGAGCCGCGACGCGTACTAACATTGGCTCCAGGTCGCACCGTAAACGTAGAATACAATAATGATAGCAGTAGTACCCAAGAATCCTGTAGACCCATTGTCTCGATGTCTCGATCGTCCAGCAGTTTGCTCAGCCCCTCAGCATCTCCCACTCGACACACTCTCGCGCGGACGCTCGTCACGCCGAATCGGTCCTTCATCTCGCCCTCCGGCGCCTGACTCCACGTGCCAGGCGAGTGTGAGGAGCGAAAGGTCTCCTCAAGTCGTGCGTGTGTTGGGATCGAGCAGCACGCACGGGCCAAGCACCGAGTCACCCTCAGCTTCAAGCTCCAGAGCCGGCTCCGAACGCTGTTGGCCCATGTGGGTAGGTGACTTGCTTCTGGCTGGGTCGCTCCTGGGAGCAGTGAGGAGCCCGACAGATCATATATTGTAGGAGGTGCGACCGGGACCGGGTTAATTGAATGCGATAAGGTTAAGGTTTGGAGCTGAAGTTGGAGTTGGATTGGGTGGACGAGTGCCATGGCGCGTCTACGTTCTTCCGCAGCCTCTTCCACCGGAGGGTGCGCTCGAACGTAAGAGGGAGGGCACCTATGCGAGCTTAGATTAGACGAGTTGCTAATTTCGTCATACCGGTTAATAATGGCACAAATATAGCAACGCATCGCCATCGGCCACATTACCCCGGACCTGAGAAACTACTGACTATCGGTCTCATGATTTATGACATTTTGGAAACAATTGACCAGGTTCCCTTGACCTAGCTTTGTTGGCTGGCGAACCGAGGTGGGCAGGGAGTTAATAAGGACCGTGCACGAGCCGGTTCGAACGTCCCCCTCCCAGACGCCAACCATGAGCACAACAGAAGTCTGTACACAACCATTTGACGCAAACCCCGATGTCAGCGGCCTTGGCGTACGTCCTTCTACCGTTCGAGCCTAGTAAGGCCCAGCCATATGTTAATCACCTTGTTTCCAGATCCTCATTGCGTTCTATGCCCAGGCGATACTCACCTTCAGTGTCTTCATCGGCGCCTGGGTAATTTTTTACATTGACCACGGGCGCCTACGAAAGTTGACGAATGCCGTGCTCTTTGATTTGATCAATAATTGGATTGCAGTGGGGATTGCTATAATAATCGCAGCACTCTCACAGTGGAGGACCATCTCGATATTCCACTTGTTTATATCCTCCAATCTTGCCAGCACTATCCCGATCACAAGTCCTTTGGGAGCTGGGGTCATAGACCATCGTTCCAACCACGCAACGTTGCAAGTTGCATATTTCGCATTTTATGGAATGTTGCGACTTGCAATATCGACTTACCTCATTTATCGTTTCCGATTTTGGGGGAACACATCCGGACAGTGTTTCGTCATCCCTCATGCCCTCCCACATATTGACGTGACGCTGCCTTTAATTCTTGGGACGGCACTCCGCATTACATGGGACTTCTGTTTTACCGTGCCAACGCTTTTCTGGCTCATCCGGGCAATATTTGGTAGGCGCAAGACCCCGATGATCATTGTTCATGGTTTGTTTGGGCGCTTGAAGCAGGCGCCAGCTTGGGTCCAGGCCGTTATTCAGTGCGTGGTCGGATTTTTGGCTCCATATATGGTCCCATTCATATGGAACGCATATTGGACCATTACGATTGTCCTTGCGAATCAGGGCCACGTATTGGGGGACGAGAATACATTTACCCTTGGGCAAGTTGGCGTTTTGGTAGCATTCGTTGCCTCGTTCTATTCCATAGGGAGCTCATATCTCAGTAAGCGATGGACCGCTTCATGATAATATAATTCAAGAAACTAATAACCAAATGGCAGAGTATAGAGACCAGCAAATGCACTCCAGTACTGGTGACCCAGAGAATCTCAAAAAGATCAAACCATCAGAAGATCCAGAGACCATACTACCGGATGGGAATACCCTGCTTCCTACAACAACGGCAAATGCGTCCTGGAGGACTTGCTAAGGTGGCATCGCGTCACACGATTTGGTAGGTCGCCATGGTTCTTAGAAATCAATCTCGGTACTCAGCCCATTTTGTTTTCTAGACTTGTCAGAGATTGGACTTTCGAGGGCCCATTTCGTCCTCCATACCTGCAGTACCTGCATCAGGTCTCGGTCTTACATTATGGGTTTGTGGTCCCTAGTTTTCCACACATCCGTTTGTTAAAATAATGTGCGAGCGGAGGGACTGCGAATAATCCTTGTATATTACCCTGTAATCTAGGACGATCTATATAGTGATGACAAGCGAAACGGATGTGAAACGGATGCAAAATAGATGTGAAATGAGCGTGGAGCAGATGCGAAAATGATATGAAAAACTAAAGGACTGGCTAAGAGGATTAAGTACTACGGTAAGGCCGGGGCTCGGTGCGGATACTGGAGATATGTAATCTTGCACTGGGTACAGGTACCTCGGGCATGGAAGACGAAACGAACCCTCGAACACCCAAATTCTGACACCGTTCGGTATGCGTTTTACATGCCAGTTACTATGTAGGTCGTCCAGAATACAGGAAGGTTTTAATATTCGTTCCCCCGTCCCCGTATTATTTCGACAGAACTCACAATTCAAGGGCGGGCTTTTTGAATCAAATAAGGAGAACTCTTGGCCCATCTGCCTTCCTTACACTTCTTCGGCGCCAGAGAACCTGTAGCTGTTGAGGTGATGATTCCTCACGTATTATCGGTCCAATGGCCCGGTGGTTAGGATACTGCTGCTAGATTCGCAGACACCGGAGTTCAATTCCCTGCTGGGTCATCTTCTTACAGAACTGTGCATTTGAGTTTTTTCTATCTGAACGCAGCGAGCAGGCCTGACCTTATATACAATTGTGCAAGTCTCTCACAAATTATGTACTGTGATTTGCTTCAGTGCAGTCGCCGGTGTACGAGCAACATGATCTCTTACTCGCCACCCCATTGTCGATAATGTGGAAATTCAATACCCTTCGCAATCTCGTAACCCATCGTCATTATCAAAGACAAGTTACTTGTGACCCTGACCTCCACACCACCATGCCATCGTCACTGCAATTTTCAAGTCTGATACACCCCTTATTCAAAATTTAAATACACCCGGACAATTGTTTCTACGAATCACAACTGAATCGGAATGGAATAGACGAATTTTTTGCCAAGGTCTCATCTCATCTATACATGCCATATGTCTACACAATCCAGTCCACAATCCAATTCACAAGGTCTCGTTCGCGCGGGATTGCTTCCACCTATGCTTTTACGTCTGGGTCGTTCTGGCCTACTGCATCTCATCGCCACCCTTCCATCACAACACGACCTTGAGATTTGCTTGATTTAGAGAAACCATAACTATATATACTGCAAACGGTGAGCGGAGTTTCTTCATGGCAATTGCAAAGGCAAATTTGACAGTCAGCGTGGCGTTACAAATGCCCTGAATAGTTTGGGAACCACATGCGACTTTTGGGTGAGGTCTGATGAATTGAAAGTGGAATTGTGGTACACCTTAAAAGGAATGGCAAGGGCAAGCGAGCAGGAGGTTGTACACGATTCTTCCTACCCACTGACATCGACGTCTCCAGCCGACAAAACTCACCACCACCCCATCTGGAGGTGCTCTCGACCTCTCCTTTGCCTCTCCCTGCGAAGAGCAACAGGGCGTAGTGCCCACCACGCGCTCCTGCGTTGCTACCGTCCCGTATCGGAATTTGGTTACAGACAGACTCACTGGGGGCAGAGCGGGCGTGGGTAGCGGCCCAGCACTGGATTAGATGCTATTGAAAGGGTCAGCAAAGCACCGGTGAGGTGCACGGAGAGGTCAATGATTCAGCATGTGGGTTATTCGTTATGGACATCCCTGGGTTTGCAGGTTGGAAATGTACCAGTCGAGATCACAAACGTTTATCCAATCGAGAATTTTTTCAAGACCCAAGAGCATCAGAATGAGGTTAAAATGAATAATAGCTATTATGTACACTGGTGTTCGATCTCCTGTGAGTTCGAAGCTTATAGGGTGATATTGGAAATCCCAGATTCTTAGGCCATCCTCCCCTTCAGCTGCATATACAACCTCTAGTAGGCAACAATAGCAAGTGTATGCGCACAACTCTCAGCAAGTAGGTTCACTTCCCCGTCCTCCGCTTCCTTGACTGCGACTCTCGTCCTCACTGAGTAAGAAATTTACTTAGTGTGATCGAATATGTTCGATTTTATTGGTCCTTGAGCTGATGTTGAAAGAGGTCCAAAAACCTTTTCTTATAAACGAAATCCTCCTCATGGCATGAGAGAAGTGCAGCAGCCGAAAAAAGTTATGCCCCCAAGCCGACTCGAACGACTGACCTTTTCATAATCGAAGATTACTAGTGAAACGCTCTACCACTGAGCTATGGGGGCTCATATATTACTCCTCGTATACCACAAGACTTAGAAAAAAAAATATTGTCAAGATCAAGTAAGTAGCAGACCCACTCAGATGACATTCAGATGACATCTTATATATGTAGAAGAGCAGAGTCCAACTGAAAAGAAAGAATCCTCAAAAAAAATGATAGTGAAGGCATGGGACATTATATGGGAGGTGATATCATAGTGAAGGCATAGGGACATTATATGGGAGGTGATATCATCGTGCAGAGCTACTTAGAATACTGTTAAAAAGAAAACACAAAATACCTCCAGTATCCAATTTTTGCTCTGGTTTTTGTCCAGACTTGAAGTTGCTCATTCTGAAAGGGGTCCATTATTGGTTCAGGTAAGGAGGCCTGGCAAGATTCAATTCACTATATAAGCAGAGATCTCACTACAACTCTCACCATTCATGGTCATCATGTCTACTGAGTGGGTTAGGGGTTCCTCAAGCCTCTATGGCTAAACCTAGACTCTCCAGGTACCAAGTGCTTGTATGCTGTCACGAGATAATTCATTGGAATTGGCTTGGGTGTACTAGTGATACTAGACCCTTGAATGTTTCGAAGCTGGTGTTATGTGATGACCATAGTTTTGCATATATCGGGCCGGTGATCGCTCGAATGACAAATTATAGACCAATGGTAGTCGCCCCATATTATAATGCACTTTACTATCACTCGCTGGAGCGTCCGAGAAGCTCATCGTGCGAGTCGTGGGGCACCAATTATTTTGTGCACAATGTAAAGTACTGTCAAACTGCACCCTGAGAATTATTCTCAACGCTATGGTGTACAACAACTTTGCTGAGTGCTGCAGTTTATCGACTTCCGGTCGTTTACGTACCAAACTAATAATTCATATACCATTGTTGGTAAAGTATTTATATCTTCACCCGTGCCTTGACTCTATATAATCAATCAGAAAACCCTCAAGACCCTCCGAAGCCGTGAACAGCGAAAATGCAAGCAACCAGCACCGATAGTAGATCAGCCCGTTTAGTACGGTACCTCGTAAAATAGTTTCGATATCGACTCCCCATAATGACTACGGCGCATGACCTCACCAAGGACGACGCCGATATCAATGACCTCGAGCTTTTCACACTTGGCCATGTTTTCATTTTGTGGCATCGTGTTTGTCACGACCAGCCGTTCCAGTTCACTTTCGTTGACGGTTTTCAATGCATTGCCCGAGAGAACGCCGTGGGTGACGATGCCGATGATGCGGGCTGCTCCAGCCTCATGGAGGTGCTTTGCTGCGAGTACCAGTGTTCCGCAAGTGTCGGCCATGTCGTCCACGAGAACAGCAATCTTGTTTTTTACTTCGCCGACAAGAATCATGCGCGAGACTTCGTTGGCCTTTTTTCGCTCTTTGTGGAAGAGCGCGAAGTCGACACCTAATCGGTCCGCGATGGCCGCAGCTCTGCGAGGAAGGTTGTCAAACCGGGGGTCCCGGTGGTTCTGCGAGAGCCGGTCCCTCACCGCTTTGCTCCTCCGGCATCGGGAGAGACTATGGCAACATCAGGGACGTGAAAGTTGTTGCGGATATAGTGAATCATCGAGGGTTCCGCGTAGAGCTGTTCAGAAGAGTCAGTGACCTGTCACTTTACGAGTCCTTCTCGAGCTTGGACGCACACTAGGGAAGTGTAAGGGTCTGGAGCACCGGTATGTGGGAGAAAAAATACTTACTTGTCTACAGGAACGTCGAAAAAGCCCTGGATTTGCGACGCGTGCAAATCCATCGTCTGCCCGATACAAGTCAAAAATCGGGCGTCATATAAATGTGGAACCGAGACACACAATAAGATGGTCACACCCAGAGCGTTGCAGCATGTTCGCCACAAGCTTTGCGGTGATTGGTGCGCGACTCTTGTCCTTCTTGTCTTGGCGTGCGTAGGGAAAGAGGGGGACAACGGCGGTGATCCTCTTCGCGCTGGCAATCTTGCACGCGTGAATCATGATGCAAAGTTCCATGAGTGAGGCATTGACAGAGTTGCAGCCGGTCTGGACGATGTAGACATCATCTTCGCGGACGGATTCGAGTATTCGGACCGTCGTTTCACCAATGGCGTCGCGTGTAATCTTCGCTTTTGAGACTGGAAGACCGACTCTGGAAGATGGAAGGCGACGCAGGGAACGAGGGGCGGGAAGGGGAGGTGAGCAATGTGCGCCACCCGGAGCGGGCAGGAGAAAAGCGCGGAGACACACCGATCGGCGATGAGCTGTGTGAGTTCTGGATGGCTGGTGCCTACAGAGGTACTTTTGTTGGTGAGGATGGCAGAGGCTGTGCGGGAAGATCGCACCGGAGAAGATTTTGATGCTGGAACCGCCGAGCATGTTTTTAGGAGAAGTGGAGAGATGATGACGATGGGGAAAGTAGTGGACACGAATTTATAAGTCCATCGATTGCTCGAGTTCGAGTTTTACCGTGCGTTTGGAGGGAGGTCAAGATACGGAAACCACAGCCGAAACCGACCGACGGAAACAAATGACGCCTTGATAGATTTCCCTTGCCCCACGCGTTTCGCACACCCCCTCCTCTCCGTACTGCATCGTACAGAAGTCCTTTGCATTCAAATAACGCCTATTGGCTATACAGGCATCCTACACGGCGACGCGGCGCAGCAGGAAAAAAAAAAAAAGAAGCCCGAAATCGGAGAGCGGGAGAGGCTGTAATTGGAAGGGGATTAGAAGGGGATTGGGCGAAATTGCTCACAGAGACTGACAGAGACCTCGGGCGAAGACAGGCACGTGACTAGGAGAGTCTGGGTGTTCTCCTGGTGAGATTACAACAGGAGAACAACAGGAGCTAGAGCACCATAGAACATCCAGGGGTGACCAAACACGCAAATGTATTGGCGGCTACACTCTGGGCCGCCACTGAAGCCGGGCGTCTACTCAGATCGACAGCCATCTTCGATAGAGTTGCTTGGCGAGGTTGGTAGCTCCGGATAAGACATAGATTAACGATAAATTATAGGCCGCTTCTGGCGCAAATCCCTCATCCTGGAGAGTTTCAGCACCCACAGCCCAGTCTTCAGCCATCGAGAGATTCACCTCCGGGTGCTCTTGTTGCCATTCTCCTGCGAGTTCGAGAACACGAAGATAGTGCTTGACTGCGAAGCTTCCAAGATCTGCCCAAGAGAATGAACGAAGCCGGAAAACCCGAACAGAAAGGGGATGCATACTCAGTTGATGGAAGAAGCGCCCGAAGTTGTATTCGATTTCTTGCATAGCTAGGTTACTGGGTTGTCGATACTTGCGGTAGTGCTCCAGGTACGCCGCACCCTATAGTAGAAGACCTCGGGGTTAAGCACTCGACCTTTCAACGGGGATGACCGTTTTTTACCTGAGCAATCATGTACTGGCGGTTGTCCACTTTCCTGGTCATTGCGCGACCGATGCAAGCAACCGCAAAGGCGAGATTGAGAACTGGGTCGTCTCGGTGTTGCTCATATATAGTCTGGTAATAGTCTTCGAATAAAGGGTTAAATACGGAATAAGAGGCTTGTTCGATCAGACACTCACACATTGCGCCTTGCGTGCTTTTCCCGGTAGAAAGCATGAGTCCGTGAACAACTCGGGGTATCGCGCTTGGCCTAGTAGGGAGCGGTATTTTATCTGCACTCCTTGTAATTGTAGGCCTAGCATTGTTCTTTTGGGTGGGCACAGGCTCCTCTTCGGTCGTGGTGTTCCCCTCTTCCTCTCCACTATCACTGTCTCGTTTACCTTTTCCCGTATCGTTTATCCATCGGGAATAATTAGGGTTCCACCTTAGTAAATCTGGTGCAGGACTACGGTTCTCTTCCACCGCCTTCTCTCCAGCTTTCTGTCGGTTTGCATCCTTCGCGGCGGCATCCCATTGGCGATCCTGTCGAGTCACCCATTTCATGAGATTGTGGTGGAGGAACTCGTCGGTTCCTCGAAGACCGGATTCGAAAGCTGCGGTCATGATGCGGAACGGCTCGTTGCTAAACTGGTTGGACAGATAGAGGCGTCTACCCTCGGTAGCAATACGGGCTTGATTTGAGGTATATACTGCAATAGCTACGAGGGCAAGTTAGCCTTGAATTCTATGTCGTCGAGGGATACCCACTGATGATAGCGACCGAAAGAGTATTATGGAACTGCTTGTCCATGGTAAATGGGAACGATTGTTTGACATGCTGGAGTATTTCGTTCGCAAGCTCGTCTTGACCCCTAGCAGTCAAGAACATCGCGTACTGCCCTTGTAAGTGAGCCGTGGTCCACAACGCAGAGTGCGGCACTCGCCTTCACGATAAGACCCAACCAATCTTTAAATGGAACTCCACGATAACCTTTGGGTAGCAGGTCCACCGGGCGAAGTTTCTCCTTACCTTTAGAGAAGAGGTCAGTGGGTTACCAGCTGTGAAATACCAACACTTACTCTTTTCCTTCCCAACCTCACTCTCCAGTCTCTCGAGCATGTTTTCTTCCTCAAGTTCACCCTCAAGCATTCTAGCGTTTCGAATCGAACGTGCCAACCTCCACTGGAAAGCCATCAGTCGTCACTCTGCCTTGACGAAGATGTACTTGCCCGATCGGCAGGGAACAGCTCCCTGCATTCCCTAAAGTCATCCACCACGACACTAATTTCCGCAAGCCACCTCTCGACCCTCTCCTGGTCTTCACCACCCACGCTTTCGAGTTCGTGAGAGTGCTTGAACACATTCTGGATGAGCGTCTCCTTCACGGCCTCGCGCCGCAACCACTCCTCTCGCTCAAAGCGGCGTTCCGCGATGTCGTACTTCGGCCTGGTCGCGCGCTTGAGCTCCTGTTCGGGTTGCCTTGCAGTGGCTGTCGGTGCGCCCTTGCGTCGGGTATCGATGACTGGGTCGTGTGTGAGCCAGGTCGCAAGCTGGTATCACGATGCGGGAAGGCTTACTTTCGCGGATGAGCTCGAGAGCCTTGGCTGGCTCGCCTTGCATTTCGTAGACTTCCGCGAGACGCATCTTGGCATCTCGGAAGTCTGGGTTGGAACTTATGACTATACGAACGACCCCGTGAGTGTAAACCCTTGGAAGAAGATTTGGTGCATGCAGTTAGTCCTCACTCCATTCAAAGAGACCCCGAGCTTCATTAAGCTTGCCAAGCCGCTGGTGGCATAGACCTGCTTGCATCACGACTTCGATGGTGACCTGCAAATGGCCATCGCAAAAGGAACCCACACACTGGGACGAGTTGGACTCACCTGGTCCCCATCCAGGAGTATGGAGTAGATCCCAAGTGCATCGGAAAAGAGCGCCTGTTCCATATATGCATCGGCCAACTCCGCAAATAGCCCTCCAAAGAGCGCAGGGTCCTCGCGAAGGACAATACCGGCATGCATCTAGCACAGTCCTCCCACTGTCAACCACAGCCACAGGCAAAGAGAGAACCAAAATAAAAATAAAAATTCCACTCACCCTCCCTTCATCATGGTCCCCCATCTTGATCCTCGTCCTTGCAAGCCGATGCCGCATATTCACGTCCAGGGGGTGCATCCCACTGCGCATGCCGGGGTCAGGGCCCTTGCGCACGCCGGGGTCGAGGTCAAACTCGCGATCGTCAGGCAAGCCCTCCCAATGCACCTCCGTGCGCCGTCCCTGCAGCCACCGCGCGCCGTTCCGGATCGCACAGATGGCCCGGTCGTAGAACTGCAGCAGCAGGCAGTAGTCCGCGAGCGCGACGATGTGCACGTCGCGGCACGGCGCCTCTGGGCCGCCCTGGTGGTGGGGGTGGTGCGCGGGCGCTTGCAGCGTGGGGTCGACGTCGCGGTCGAGCGGCGTTGACGGCGGCCCGTGCGGGTATTTCGTGCGGAAGTAGTCGAACGCGTTTTGCAGGATTTCGATGCCCTTGTTCCAGTCGTGTAGGCGGGAAAGGAGCGGCAGGAGCTCATCGATTACGGTCATGTTGTGTGGAGAGAATTTGAGCATTGCGAGGAAAGTCCGGAGGGCCTGTGGTGGTATGTTAACGATCGGAGTGAGGGCAAGGAAGTGCAGTGCGTATCCACGCACTTCTTTTGGTTGATCAGTTTCCTTTTGCAGCATTGCACATTCCCAGTAGGCATCGATGTCTGTTGGAAGAAGCCGACAGACTTTGCGGTAACAGTAAAGGGCTTGCTGGGTCAAACCCCTAGACCTATACCAAATTTACGATGAGTGTGTATCTATCTTAGACTTTGTGATTATTGCGCACTTGGACTTTTCCGCCAAATTCCTCCAAGTGTCCGGGCAGGTAGTCAAATGTGCGGCCATAATCTCAATCTCGAGCGCCTTCCCCAACTCACCAAGGGCCTCGTAGCATGTTGTAAGACCCGACCACGACTGTCCACAGTTTGTTTCAATGGCTGGTCTCAATCATGCAGGGAATTGAGGACGACGCACCTGCTGGTACTTCGGCTCCCTCCGGATGACTTCTTGGAACTTGGATACAGCGGCGTGGTAGTCGCCTCCTGAGATGGCAAAGATTGCCTCACCAAAGATCTTGCCCGTTTCATCTGAAAGGCGCGGACCGGGTTTTACACCCGGGCGCTGGTTGCAACATCAAGGCCCGATCTCTAAAGTAGAGTATCAATGGGACTGAACTGACCCTCCCCCGTGGCCGCTTGCCTATGCCGGACGCACTTCTCAAGTCTTCTTGAAATTCGTCTTCTTGGAAAGAAAACGCCCAGGTACCCTGATTGGAGTCTCCGAATGAGGCTTTAAAGTACCAGCTGTAAAGAATTTGTATCAGTCATCTGGCTTCCGACCAGATGAACAACAGCCACGGACTTGAAGTCGCCCTCGAGCTCGACTTCGACGTCCAGCTCCTGTGTTTTAGCGAGCAAAAATTCCTCAGGGATGTCGAGAGGGTCTTCTATTACGTCATCACCTGACGCATAATCATTTTCGTTCACCGACACGACCGAAGCGTCGTCATTCACTGTTCGCGGGGCACGGCACAAGGCGCGCCGTTCAGTCAGGCACGTCCCACAAGCCTCTCAAACGGATAGGGTAATAGCCGTACTGTAGTCACTATCATCGCTTGAGCCACTCTCTTGTTCACGACCATCGTGAAGATCACTTTCAATTTCCTCTAGTCCGTCGTCACTGTCGTCGATCTGTACCTCGCCCCATGGAATCCTCATCCCATGTGGAGGCTTGCTTGTTGACGCGGTTGTTGGGGTGCTCCGCATGCGACTCTTCACGACTCTTCAAACGGGGACAGAAGGCAAGGATAGCGATGACGTAAAAAAAAAGAGGCACGAACACGAATGGGGCGATCAGAATGGGGAGATAATTCGTCGTGAAGGTGAGGGCGGCTAAGCGATGTACTGGTGGGCCCAGCAGTGGGGTTGCTAGGTGGCAGTTCAGAAACGGTTTGGTTTGGTGGCAACACGACGTCTAAAGTTGGCGGCCGACTGTTGAGATTTAGGGTGATGATAAGTCATGAGGTGAGGGATTTCTGACGAGTTAGGGTACATGCTCCGGGTGATAGATGCGTATGCCGGTAAGTATCGAGCGCTCTGGCGGGGGAGATTGCTCGCTCGCAAACGCATCAGAAGCTGGGTGGTAAAGGAGTAGTACCGATGTGTGTGATAAGTGTAAAGGTGGACACGCATCTAGCCCGGATCCGGCAAGCCGCAGAAGACGGAGCAAGTTGAAACGCTGAGCAGCCAGGCAGCCGGGCTGCAGACAGAGCGGCGCAGCGGCGGTTAAGGAAGGTACCTGTGGGATGTGGGAACGAGTTCTTTCCGCTGTCTGTCATTCGAGTATTTATTTGCCAGGTACTCTCCTCTATCTAACTCTTGCACAGCTCCCTCTTCCTGACCGCCTACTAATAACCCGAACAACGCCGGTGCTGCGACCGACACTACTGAAGCCGGTCCAGGTCCACCGTCAGTCCAACATTCCAGCATTGACCCTTCGCGCTTCCCCACCCTCATCGACGGGCTTTCAGAGCGTGCGCTCGCCCGCTCCGCCCTCGATAACACACCTATAATACGCGAATAGCGCGTTTGCTGATTCTCCCATGATGGCTGCCCCACCGACCAGTCCTCAAAACCACGACCGCGATTCGCTTGCTCAGACCTACTTAAACGACCCAAATTTCGACGTCGACGCAGAGTTGAAGCGCAGGTCAAGTGAATCTCACAGACGGGCTGCTCACTCGACCGCCCTCAACTCTGGGCCCTCTATTCGGCGAAGACCAAATGCTGGTCATCCTCCACCTCTCTCTAGCCCCACCCCCGCGTCCCCCTCACGCTCAGGCTTTCCTCTCATACCGCAGTACCTCCCAAGTCCACCTCCCCTCTCAAGACAGCCCTCATATCATCTCCCGCCGCCCGACCAACCACTTTACAATTTCGCCGCACATCCCAATCCAGCCACATGGTTTCCCCCAGCGTCCGTCTCAACGCCCTCGTTCATCTCCGATTCGAAGCCGGCTCTCAATAGCCCGAATTCTTATCATCGTCACTCGACCGGCGTAGAAGACGAATATTTCGACATGGATTCGATTGCACAGTCCACCTCATCCCAACGGTTCTCCAGGGACACGTACGGATACGATAAGAAGAGGGGGAGTAATGACGACGACGACCTGGAAATGGACACCCGTTCCGAGATAGACTTCGAAGAGTACGTCCTCTCGTTCCCTTCGACCACCAGACCCTACTCCAAGCAGTCACCTACACAAGGTCATATTGGTGTATCCTTCCCAACTTCTCAGTCGGAACCGGTCGTGTTCTTGCCCGGCCGATATAACTGACCCCCACTCGCATGTAGTGATATAGAAGATGATTCACCCTATCCAGAGGTTCGAGCAGCAGTTGCGAATACAGACGATCCGTCTATGCCCACCAATACCTTCCGCATGTGTGTCTTCCTCTCGATTCACCTCCGAGGTTCCCAAATGCTAAACTTCACACACACACAGGTGGTTCCTGGGATTAATTTTTACTGTTCTAGTCTCGGCTCTCAACCAATTCTTCTCCATGCGATACCCCAGTGTCGCCATCACTGCTCTGGTCGCCCAACTCCTTGCACTCCCAGCCGGCAAAGCCTGCGAACGAATATTCCCGAACCGGGACTACACAATCACGTTGCCCGCGGTGGGCCTGCATGGCGGCGTGTGGACGAAGCAGTACCGCATCTCACTCAACCCAGGGCCGTTCAACGTGAAGGAGCACTGCCTGATCACGGTCATGGCCAATGTCGTCGCGGGTGGCGCATATGCCACGGACATCATCGCGGCCCAGCGCACCTTCTACCTCCAGCGGTGGAGCGCGGCCTACCAGCTCCTCCTTGTCGTCTCGACCCAGATGATCGGCTTCTCCCTCGCGGGCGTCTGCCGCCGCTTCCTCGTCTGGCCGAGCTCGATGATTTGGCCCGCCACGCTCGTCAACACCGCGCTGTTCAACACGCTCCACTCGACATATGGCCGGCCCGAGAAGGGCTACATGTCCCGCGAACGCTTCTTCTTCATCACGTTTCTCTGCTCCTTCCTCTGGTACTTCCTCCCCGGCTACCTTTTCACCGCCCTCTCCGTCTTCTCCTGGGTGTGCTGGATCCGCCCCCAGGACAGGATGGTCAACGCGCTTTTCGGGTACAACCACGGCCTGGGCATGGGCATCCTCACCTTTGATTGGTCCATGATCGCGTATACGAGCAGCCCGCTCGTCACGCCAGTGAGTCTGCTCTGCGCTCTCCCTTCCCGGGCCCTGCCGAACGCTTGACTGACGCACTCCGGCGTCTAGTGGTGGGCCGAGGCAAACGTCTTCGCTAGTCTCATTCTTGTCTATTGGATCATTGTCCCCATTCTGTACTGTACGCGCACTCTCATGCTGTCCTCCCACTCTCCCGATAGCCAATCGCGATGCTGACAACACTGACGCAGCTAAAAATGTGTGGTACTCCTACAACCTTCCTGTATCCTCTTCCTGGTCATACGACCGCTGGGGGAAGCTATACGACTCGCACCGTGTCATCAAGGACGGGGAATTCAATCTCGAGGCTTGTAGGTCCCATTCCCCGTTCCCTGTAGCCCAGGAATTAATAATACCCTTTCAGATAAAGAATATTCTCCACTATATATCTCGTAAGTCCCCAATCATCGACCCTCTCCATATCCGAGTGCTCAACAGCGGTTTGCCTAGAATCTCGTTTGCCATCTCCTACGGTCTTTCATTCGCGGCCTTGACATCCACTGTTGTTCACACATTTCGTATGTATCAGAATTGTCCGTTCCCTGTTTTGGCGCTGATGGACGGTGCTCTGTAGTATGGTATAGGCGTGATATCGCTCGGCAGTTCCGGAGCACGTTACAAGACGAGAGCGATGTACATTCACGGCTTATGCAGGCGTACCCGGAGGTACCGCAGTGGTGGTACGCGCTCATGGGTCTCATTGCATTCGTGCTCGGTATCATCACCATTGAGTTGTGGGATACGAAGGTCTGCACCACTCGTTTTGACAAGAAAGGGTCACACTGATCGGGTATATCACAGCTTCCTATTTGGGCCTACCTACTCTCTCTGGTCATCTCCATGATTTACCTCGTCCCGGTGGGGATGCTCCAGGCTATCACCAACCAGCAAGTTGGTCTCAAGTACGTTTCAGTCCTTAGTACATGTGCGACATGGTTCTCACTTCTGTCATAGCGTCATCACCGAACTTGTTGTGGGCTACTGCTTACCAGAACGGCCTGTGGCGATGATGATCTTCAAGACCTTTGGATATATCAGTGTGTTCAATATAATCACATACGACGAGTCTATTATCTGACTGTTCCATCCAGCAATGGCGCAGGCCTTGGCATTCGTTTCGGATCTCAGTGCGTCGTACTACCCTTCTCCAATACGACCACGAAATGACCTCTTTCTTCAGAACTCGGGCACTACATGAAGATTCCGCCGCGTCTCATGTTTATGGCGCAAGTCATAGCAACCTTCGTGTCGTGCTTCGTGGTCGTCGGCGTGCAAGCATGGATGTTTGAGAATATCCCAGACCTGTGCTCCCCGGAACAAGCGGACAAGTTTACATGCCCCAATGTGAACGTGTTCGGGACAGCATCGCTCATCTGGGGAGGCATCGGCCCCGCTCGTCAATTCTCACCTGGCCAGCTGTACTATCCCTTGCTCTGGTTCTTCCTTATTGGTGCCATTCTTCCTTTCCCGTTCTATTTCGCGTCGAGGAAATGGCCGCAATCGGTAGGCGAAGTCTATTCGAATCATCCATTTGTCTGACCTTGCTCCTAGTGGTTCAAATACGCCAACCTACCTGTTTTCATGTCAGGGACATCGCTAATGCCCCCTGCCACTGGCATTAATTACTCATCTTGGGCCATGACCGGGTTCGTCTTCCAATATTGGATACGGCGGCACCATTTCCGCGTAAGTGCCTCGCGTTTCATACCCTTCATGCTTTACTGAGGCGCTCTGCAGTGGTGGAGCCGGTACAACTACATATTGTCTGCCGCTTTGGACACCGGTGTAGCTGTCGGAGCCATTATTATTTTCTTCTGCTTGCAGTACCCAAATAATGGTGGCTTCCACCTGGTCTGGTGGGGCAATACCGTTCATCAAAATACACTGGACGGTAAGGGAGCGGCAGAGTTTGCACTGAAATCGGGTGCACAGACACCTTTTGGTTTGACTACGGTGCGCATCCCAGTTACCGCAGTCAGAATTCTTACTGAATTTCATTACAGTGGAGTTGATGAGCTCTGCGTCGAATCTCTCGAAATTTCCGCTCGTCCTGTTCTCTTCGCCTTCGGCATGTGCTGTTATGACTGTTTCCATTCTTTAGAAGGGATATTGCGATGCTATCACGGAATCTAGTGATTACTCAACCTAACAGGCCCTGACACCTCCCTCCGCTTTTGCAGGAACTGGTATCCCTAGACTGTACTACGACCCGCCGTCACTGTTGGAACTTCATATGTGTTGTCTACTGCCTTTCTACGTCTCTCGCGTTCTCGCGGCTCTCGTAATGCTCCATCTTTTCAACCCCATCTCACCTCCGGTGACATTCTCCCCATCTTTGTGTGTGTCATGTTTGTATTCCGCTACTTGTCTCTGCTCGTGTCATTTGATTTATCGACCCAATAAAGAGGGGCTCTTTGAAATGGCGACACCTTGGATGCTTGTGACCGAATCGGACACCGGGTAGAGAGTCCCTGTTTTCAGTCTACGAGAGACGCCCATCTTCATCTTTGACAGTTACCTGGAACGGCGGCCTAGCTATCGAAACGAAGGAACCCGAAATGATAACCATCGGGGGCCCCACGACCCCGCACCATATGGTCGCGCAAATACCTCAGCATGCACTTGCTGGTTCCATTCACCATGAGGAAGGGGACGAGGCCGAGGTATTCTTGTCCTTTTCCATCATCGAAGTCCCATGCGATTCCATATGGGAAAAGTAAACATGCAGGAACCAAGACGTACTTAATATCCTGAGGTACAACGACACAACAAGCTTACATCATGGAGACAGCCGCGTGAATCGAAGCACATGTAAATGTTCACGTCCAGCTCGCCGGGACAGGATGATCTAGAGGACCCGGGAATAAGAAGTTCGGTTCACCACGAGGGAGCCACTAAAGTATGCATACCATGCCTTCTAAATTCTCGCTTGCTTCCCGCACTCTGGAAAGGATACATTGCACATTATTCTGTGCGATGGCAACGAGATAGAAGCAACCCTTAGCCGAAAGTAGTTCCTGCCGTACAGATAGAGTCAGAATGACACCCGCAAGCGGTACTGTGCGGGCTTTGCGGAGGTCTCGGTGATAGGGAATGCGACGAAGGAGTAATACGGAAGTCCTGACGGAAGACCGCTCACATCGACCTGCTTCAGAAGTACATTCGTAAGGTACATGCCATCTATGCCACCTGCCCAGGCCCCTGAAATGTCTTGCGAGTCTTGTGCTAAGGCTGCTTCGACGTCGTCGGTTGGGACATAGGGTGGGTTGAATATGAGGATGTCGACCTGATGCGACAGCCTTTCTTGCAGAGATTGTACGAGCGATGTTCTAACGGGATGCAATGGAACCTGATAAACGCGTGAGATGCTCTTCCTCGCGCCGAGAATTCGAACCAACGGAATTTTGATCCCCAGTCCTGAGGGTAGCCACATTTGCATATTCATTGATGTCCGTGCATAGAAAAACTATCAAACTCGGTTCAAGTCTTGGAAGTGGAGAGTGGCACGGCTACTCGCAAGTGTCTGAGGGCCCCAAAATACGCCCCATAAAGGCCGAAACACAGCCAGATCCAGAGCTGTGGTCTCGATTATTGTTGCCCTTCCTATTACAACAAGAGGGCTGAACCGAACCCAATCTCTAAGCAAAGAGTAGGCTTCATGCCCCTCAGAACGTTCGAATCTTGCTCCAGGGCATCTAGTAGAGCAAATGTGTCCTCTTGTGGTATGATGTGAGTTTCTCCTGGTCTCACAGGAAGAAAATTGCAAGGACCTGCTGGTTCGTAGACGTGTTCGTAATCCTGGCGTTTGAAATGCGACAAATCTGGTGTCGGTATCATACTATACTCTCAGAAGGGGTTGCGGCAACGCTTGAAATCTCGGTGCTGAGCGAACGATATTCCAGCCTCAATGCTCAAACTTTGAGCTGACCTTTCTCACTTTTGCACCACTCGTGACACGTACTCAAGTCCCGACTGTCTGGGTGATCTCAAGATGTTTTTCTGTGCTATCAGCGGCGAAGTCCCTTCGGAACCCGTCATTGCAGCCCCTTCTGGTCACGTCTACGAAAAGCGGCTCATCGAAAAATATATCGCGGAAAATGGTACAGACCCGATCACAGGAAACAAGCTTGAGACATCGGATCTCATAGCCGTAAAAGCCAGTGAGTATTGAGTGCACAGACCCCGAGACGCGCTGCATGTGTGATGAGACTCGGTAAATATTATCAACTAGAAGCTGTTGCTGAGCGTTAGCACGCGGTGGTTAGACCTATTTGCTCTGATTTCCGTTCCAAATTGCTATCAACATAGTGAAACCACGACTGACGCGCTCCGTTTTCAGCCCCGTCGGGTGCCCCGCCGCGACCACCGACATTCACTTCGGTTCCTGCTATTCTGGCAGCACTCCAGAATGAATGGGACGCGTTGGTACTCGAAACCTTCGCGTTGAGGCAACAATACAGTGCGACGCGCCAGGAACTCAGCCACGCACTGTATCAGCAGGACGCGGCCACGAGGGTGGTTGCGCGTCTCATGAAGGAGCGAGACGCAGCCAGAGAGTGAGTACATTACGTGTCGTTCAAAATTTCTTCTCATTGTTTCCCCAGGGCTCTTGCGAGTGTTCAATCCTCTATGGGACTTGCACCGGCGGAAGATGTAGAGATGGCAGAAGACGCAAATGCTATGCCAGACGACACCAAGGCCATCATTGAAGAAACCCTCGCGGCGCTATCCGCAGGCCGCAAAAAGCGAAAGATGGTTCATGGATATGCGACTATTGACGACGTGCGCGGCTTTGCACCGAAGCAATCAATCCCTTCACTACATGCATCATCACCAGCCGGTATCAACACCATAGACGTATCCTCGAAGTCACCCTCAGTATTTGTCACTGGAGGCAACGACAAAGTCGTTCAAGTGTACGATGCAGACTCCCAGAAGGTCCTGCACACGATAAAGGGCCATACGAAGAAAGTTAACCATGTCCTATGGTGCGAAGATGATGCCAGTTCGCTCATCCTTTCTTCTTCTGTCGACAAGACTGCCCGAGTGTGGGGCTACGACGAGCCATCCTCCACTTACGCCCCACGACAAACCTTCAAGACCCATAAGGGTGAAGTAACCGGTATTGGTATCCATCCATCCAAGAAACTTGCCGCCCTCGCATCTGTGGACAAGACTTTCTCTGTGCACGACCTCACGACCCTACAAACAGTCTTCCATTCAGCGGTCTTTGATTCACCTTTCCACTCCCTGACCTTCCATCCAGACGGCCACTTCATCGGTGTCGGCACTGCCAACTCTTCAGTCTTCATTATTGACCTTCGAAGTGGCGAGCCAGCAGCTGAACTAAAGCACGCTGGAGATGCTGTATTCTCAGTGCACACTCTCGCATTTAGTGAAAATGGATGGCAGATGGCGGCGCCTGGATCTGCAGAGGGAGATATCGTATCACTCTGGGATTTGAAGAAGCAAAAGGCGACGTTACAGTTGGACCTGGGCGAGGGATTCAAGCTCCATAAGGTCACGTATGACTACTCAGCGCAATTCCTTGGCGTCGGTGGCGCTGCTGGGGCGAGGATATTTTTGCCAAATAAGACAAAAGAGGAAGTTTGGCGCCATGACGGCGACACTATTGCTGATTTGACTTTCGGTCAGCTGGGAAAGGGCTTGTGGGCTGCGAGTGGGCGAGAGGTGAAAGTCTGGGGTGTGTGATATAGCCTTCCGCTTGTATTTTCAGAGTTTGCAACAGCGCTCGCACCTATTGAGAAGAGATCTAGCTGGATATACAAATTCTGCACTCGACGTGCAAACAACAGGTTGTTTACGTATACAAACGGTGCAACTACAAAAGGATGACAATGCGAATGGCTGGAGAAATCTGGACTAGTACACCAACTTGGGATGGCAGAGAGCAAGGCGTAGCTAATCATGCAAGATAAAAGAGCCGGAGTACTGTCAAAGTGCGATCTAGCAAGAGGCGACACTGACGGACGAGTCAGAGGAGAGGCGATGAAGCAGCCTCCTACGCTGGTGTCCGGCGGGGAAATAGTCAAGCATAGTTTCAGAGTCCTCGTCCCTCGCACCAATGGATTGGGTCAAGTAAGGGCTAACCATTGGCGAGTCAGGGAGGGGAATAACGAGAGCGGGAGTCAGGGAAGGGGAAATGTTCCTCGGAGTTCGTTGTGATATAGGCGTAACACCGCTACTTGCAATGTAATCAACTGCGACTGGAGGTATGGCGATCTTCATCGAAAAGGGAGATCGGCCCAGTTGTGACGAAGGGGAGCTGGCATCGCTATGATCTGATGGCGTAGAAGGCATCCCAGACTCTGTGACACTGGTTCCACTGGCCAGGGTATCCGGAAGATAGGTATTTCCGGGTCGACATTGATTTGGAGACGGGGTGTCGACTTCGGAGACAGACGCAGGAGAAAGGGCCCTATCTGGGAGCTCAAATCTGGGGTCCTGTGACTGATTATATCCATTCTTTGTCGGTATCGGGTCGTCGTGTAGGTCATTTCCGTCTGAAGTCGATTTCTGCCCTGATGATTGAAAGTTACCCCAAGAGGGTGGCGTTGGCAGTGTATCATCACCGAACTCGTCAATATACTGGATGGTCTGTGTAGTTCCTGTATCTTTGGGCTCGGAAGGGTCCCCATGTAGTGGCTCAGCTGTCGATTGCTTCGGTGTCAGTGGATGCGGCGGCTTTGAGAAGGTAGCAAACCCAAGACGAGACTGAGGTCTGAGGTTAAGTACAGGCGTGACTGGCCTTTCATTGAGTAGGAACGTAACGAATCCTTGAACTTGCTGAGATTCATCCTCCGCCAAGATATGGATCAAGGACGCGACGTGTGTAGGCCGCGTCCTTGGATCGGAGTAGAAATATTCTGGTAGTAGAATTTGTCAGACTGGAGGAGTGAGAACATGGAATTGAACAGACCGCAAGCGGTGGCGACTAGCCTGCTGACTCCAATTCGCACATCGACCACTCGATCACGGACAAGTCTGGCTAGGGCATCCCATAGGTCAGACCTGGTAATCTCCTCAACACCTTTCGGGCCCTGGACGAGTTCCAAGGTGCAAGCCAGAAAACTGAATCAAATGGATTAGGAGGGGTCCCAACGATGGGTGGGTAGACTCACGTTGATCGACGGCGATATGTATCACCCGTAGCCAAAGCAAAGAGTGCTGAACGGGCGTCTTCTCGTTGGGAACCCAATCGACCCAGGTAGACGGAAAGCTGCGAATGGTGTGAGGGGTTCCCAAAGGATGCGGTACTATAGCACTTACCGTTCCAATAGCTGCATCTCTAACCGCTGCGATCTCGTCCCGCAACGCTCGACCCATGAGATCTTGTACAACGTCGGTCCTTGAACCGAAGAGGCCAACTAGATCTCCCAAATAACCAGCAAATAGTTCCCGTTGTCGCCAATACTGTGAAGAGTTCTCCCAGATCGTGATGAGACTGGCAGCCATTTCCTCCTGCTGTGCACGACTAAGTGACCTTAACAACTTTGGCAGGCCTTCCAAGGCCTTTGTGCGGATATCCTCTTCTTCCTTCGATAATCCTCCTACCGCATCCCAAAAAACTGGTACTAGGTCTTCCACAGCTTGTTCCGGTCCAATGATGTTTGCCATTTCTCCAAGACTCGCAGCAAGGGTTCTTCGGACCTTGGCAGTACGGTCCTCCGTTAGGTGCAGGTAGTAGTTCCGTATTTCGGACCATCGCTCTCGACCAAGAACCAGTGTGAGAGCGGGGTAGTTGAACGCACAAACAATCGGTCGTTCAGGGTCTTTGAAGAACCGAGTTCGTAGATGGCTGGCGTCTTCGGGATTGTCCAGTTGACCAACTATGGCACTGCCAGGCTGGGTTGGCCCTAACAACATGGACCTGACGGGCAAGTCACTGAATGACAAAGAATCGAAAAAGTCCATGAATTCTTCGCTCTTGTGCCAATCTTTCTGCTCCGGCACGAATAGGTCAATCAACTCTTGAGGTGGGCCCCCTGGGTCATCCCGGAAAGTGTAGATAACTTCTCCGAGAACCTCCAAGAGAGCAGATCGCACTGTTTCAGATGGATCATCGGCAAGCTTGAGCAAAGACTGCACCGCGAGCCTTCTTCGACGACTCTGGTTCACTCGTGCCAGAATGCCAGGAAGGGCGAAGAGGATGGAGTGGCGCACGTGCCATTCTTGGTCATTGACGAGTGCTTCGTATAAAGGTAACTATGAAAAGCGTCAATAAGGTGAGAACAGAGAGTATTTTGTTTACCTACCAAGGAACTGAGCACCAGCTCAAGTGGCACTACCTTCGCGAGAGCACCGACAGCAAAAGATGCTTCTCGTCGAACCCAGTAAACAGAATCGTGGCCCACGCGCTCGACCTCACTGACGAATATTGTTTGCATGTTCAAAGACATCTGGGCTGAATATGAAAATCAGCGTGATGACTTCTTAAAAGCAGTAATCACGTACCATTAGCGGCAAGTGCAGCAACTAGGCTCATACTCGCGACTCTGCCAACGGTTGCTTCCCCACTAGCATCATCTAGCATTGGATCACCGTCCGATCCAGTTGGAAGCGCCCACTCCCCTGAGGACGCAGAGGCGTTGGTCTGTGGCGCAGGCGTCGCTGACTGCATGGCTAACGTATCCTCGGGTATGGCCGGCGAGGACGACATTGCAGCGGCCATCGTGACCCACCCTTCGCTATCGACATGCATAATTCGCTGTTGAGCTTGCAACTCAGGAGCAGGTGAGCTACTGTGACTATTACCATGACCCCTCCCGCCCAACCCCATGACAGGGACTTCATCCTCTGTATCTAGGGCATGCCGCGGTGGACTCCGCAATGACTGGAAACCAAATGGGTCGTCGTCTTCCACTTGGTAGAGGCCGCGGTCCGAGTCTGGCGAAGGTGCGCCGGTAGAGCGTGCAGCGTGCGCAGCTACCTCGTGCGCAGCTACCTCGTGCTCTGCGGCTGGTTGTTCATCCAGTGTCTGCTCGACTTCAGGGAACTCTGCGTCTAGTCGGGCCATACCTAGGACCACCCCATAGATAATCTCGTTCTCGACCATGGCCCTTTCCTCTTCCTCAAACACCACCTGCGGTGACACAGGCGCATAACGAGCGTCAGACTCTGTGTCTGGTGGGGGCGCATGTAATCGATTGAGGAGATCTACAAGCCCAAGGCGTGCACAATCGCCAACTCGTGGGTTAGCAGAGAGCAGGAGGGAGCCGATGAGGGGTGTGAATGTGTTGACAAGAAGGTAGGGAACTCCTTCTGTGGTGAGTAACTCGGGCATTTCCTGCTCTACGATTTGACAGTGCTAGAATGGAATATGACGTCAGAACCCTTAAATCGGGAAAGAAATTACGGCCGCGTGGCAATCCTACAGTGAAGAACCACCATATAATCGGGATCAGCTCATTAACGAATACTTCTTTGACTGTCTCATCTAATTACTAATCAATACCGCGACTTATCGGGACACGGATCTAGCGGGAACTTACCCTCATCCGTCCCGAGGGAATTAAGTAGTGGCAGAATATAGTCGACCGCTTCTTGGGGCTGGACGTCTTGCAGGTACAATGGAAGCTGCTTCGAGATAAATGTCCTGTGGCCGCGTGTTAGTGCACCCAATCCTACTGGGGCGTGGAATTGCAGACGACTGACCGATGGAACCCATAATTGCTCTTGGAGAATAGGTATATCTTCTCCAGAGGCGTCAGGTTCTCGTCTTCGAGAAACATGGCTTGTTCTTCCTCTGTGTGTACGGGCTCGCGTTCGACCATCACGATATCATCGTCCAGCGATAGTCCGGGTTCGGGAACGGAGATGCGTAACGCAGGTTGGGGGCGGTTGGAAGTCGGTGGACTGGTCGGTGTGCTAGTTGGCTGTTCTGGGGCTAACATTTCCAGATCGAGGGGCTCTTCGGTTATGTTGGAAGGAGGTGCTGGCTCAGGAGTGGTTGGAACCAAGTTCATATCTGGTTCGTCCACACAAAGGGGAGTCCCACGGTCATTCAATAAGCTAGGAGAACCTAGAGGATTTGGATATTCAACCGGAGGGGACAACCTCTCTAAGATACTCAACCTTCCCCGTCGTGGTGATAGCACCGACTCGCCGCGGGGCAGTACTGTCCCAAGAGTTGGGGACATACTTCTCGCCGCCGTAGGGCTGAATTGCAGAGAAGGTGAGAAGGCAGTTCGCTCAACCCATTTTGGAGATGCAGGTGACGTCGGCGGCGGGGAGAGCGGTCTAGGATTCGGTGCGGACATTCCGACCCGAGCTGGTGGCGAAGGAAACGCTGTATGCGGGGGAGATGTCTCATTCGAAGAGCCGGGGTGTGGTTCCGCCCACAAGGGCGAAGGCGACCATAGTCTAGGCGGAGTCCCAATCCCTCTGGAACCAGGCGAGTTTAGAGGTGAGGACGCAGATGGCGCCTTACCGAGCAGAGATCGTGGTGACAAACTGCGAGGGAGAGGAGGTGATTGCGGTTGACCGATGCTTTGCGATATAAATGAACGGGCCGGGGGGTCAACAGAAATTGCGCCATTATTGGAGCTTTCACGTGCGTACTGCTGCTCAGACCCTTTACGTGTACTTGTAGCCGGCGTTTCTGTGGGAGGGTGACCCATTGTTGACTGTAGGATAGGCTCGTGATCAGAATCAGCAGAGGTAGACACAATCCCGGAAGTTGTCCCCCTGACTTCACTAGTCCAATACATATGGTCTTGATTTTGATCTGGCGATATCGAGGCTCCTGTCGATGGGCCTATCGGTCCTACGAGACTGAGGGTCAGTCAAGTTCACGCGATTCGTAATGGAGCATAGAGCGGGTAGGGCCTGTGGCGTCCACCAGACTACAGAAAAGTCAAGAAGGGACTGCCGCGGCAAGGCTAGGAGGAAGGCCGAGATCAGTAGGCTTCGCCCTAATGGCGATAGTAATGCGGTATGCTAAAGTTTGCATGGGCGGACACGAGGAGATGTCCGCGCGGGTTCGGAGCAATGTCATGATACTCGGCGAATCGACCACCTACCATATACGAGCTCGGTTGACGGAGACGAGGGCGAGGTGGGAGGGTCGAGCGTCGGAGCCGGTTGGTCGTCGCTGCCAGCACGCATTGTGACATCAACGATTTGTGGGTGCGTCTCTTCACTCATACCACGTGTCTGCGACCACCGGTCTGCTAGAGGGTGATGAACGACGAGCGGTGGTCTCGCGGGAGAGGCCGAATCGCTTGTCTGTCCGGGTCCGTTGGAGGACGGTACCGCATAAGACGATTGTAGCGACAAGTGTGGAGGAGGTTCGCGGAGTGTGGGCATTGATTGTCGCCTGAGTCGCCGGTGAGCCTCTGTTCGCGGGCAATAATTGGAGATGTAGCCAAATAATGATAACGAATTGCAGAAAGTAGACTAACCAGTGGTGCTACGCCGTCCAACGTGCAGGTGAGTGGCGTTTTAGTGTGTACAAGAGCAAGAGGTTGGAGTTGAAATGGACGATGCAAAGAAGAGGCCAAGGGAAATAGATTGAGATTGATGCTCCAGTACAACAAACGTTGTGTACAATGCAAGTGATTTTGAGGGGGAGATGCCAATTCCTTCGTCTTGCTCGAGGGAGGTCAAGGGTCAAAGTACAAACTGCGTCATTTACCACCTCCTGCCGCATCGCAAGACAGCCACTTCAACGAGAAATACAATAGCTACGCATGTACTCGAGATCAAAGGGACCACCTCCCAAAAAAATTTTGGACATTTTCCGGCCCTTTTAGGTCTCCGCCAATGACACCTTCGCCGGTACTACATAACTAGCCCAGCGGTGATGCAATCGTGATTTTTGACTCAATAGTAACTACCTGTCCCGTCCCACGCTTTGCAAACTGCGCCTTTGATGGGACGGCTATTTCGGAGACACTCTCAGTGACCACATACAAACCAGAAAGGAACATTTCATGTATTGCTTGGTTTGGTATCAACCTTATCATTGGTATAGTCCGTACTGTAATCGTCATTGTCAAATTGAATATCGTCAAAGGGAGCCGATGCGACGCCAAGCATGAGGTCTTCCGACCCAGCAGGGGCGCCAAGAGAAACGGGTGGTACCGGCATGGCTATAAGGACCGATAATCTGAGAAGAGGTCCAGATTTAGGCTGGTGGGGATGGAATGAAGACGGCGTTTGGCCATGTTGGAGTACATAAGGAGGAACCGAGCCTCGCGGCCGAGTACTTCGTTTCCATTCGCGTTTCAGTTGAACCTTAGCATGGAATAGATACGCCAGTTGGGTGTCAACTGGGAGGTCAGAGAGCCGAGAGTCGATCGCGTTCGGATCTGAGACACTGGCGGACATTGGCTATGAGAATAGTCAGGAAACGAGTTGTGCAAACGTCCAACCGAGTACATACTTTATACTCGGACCAGTGGACTGGAGGTCGAGAAATGTGCGAGGTGGTAGGCCACTCAGAGTGCTCGTGCTGCCATACTTCATAAAGCTGAGGGCGTTCCACCACTTCCCTGACCTGGACAACAGGAGGTCCCCTTCGTGACGCATTGACTCTCTCGCCCGCCTGGGCGTGTTGGAACGCGGTTTGCTCAAAGGCCGCCGTCACGATGCGTTGCATACGGCGCTTCCGATAGCGCAGGCTAAGACAACAGCACGCTGTACATACCACAAAGACTACATCGTCACCATATCATGAGCTCGCAGTGGAATGGCTATGTGGTGGGATATGACTGACCCCCGAGAATGGAACATGCTATGATGAAGAAGTTGGTAGCCTGTGTTGCTATAGAAGTCCCGTATCTTTGGATCTCAGTTGGGGTCGCGCTAGCAATTGCGCTTGTAGTCATAGGCGTAGAGCACCCGGGAAGCGTGTGTCGAGACTGCGCTGGTGCCCCGACGCCTGAAATGGATCGGGTTAACCCTTTCCTGTGTTTGTTCCAGAGGACTGTAACGGGATCGTGGCGGGTTGCCTGTGAGAAGCTAGGGTTCAAGAGCGGGTTATACGGGTTATCTTGAGCGTATGATTGCAATTATTTTGATCAGACAACCTCACGTGCCTGGTGGGGTAATTCCCATGCCCTTTCCTATTATGTATGCAAGAAGCGAAGCCAGTGAGGGAACCCGCCTAGTTCGGGCCCGTTTCAGGCCGAAGCCAACCAGTTCTACGCCAGCCAGTTCTACACGGTGCGCCATGTATTAGGCCGTATTTAAGCATTTCAAATACTCAGTTCTTCCGGTGACCCGAGGTCTCTCGACTCGTCAATCGGCAAAGATTAGAATTAGCAGAATGTCGTCCGTATGGTGCGGACCTGCGAACGCATTTACGAACCAGATAAAGGATGCGGATGACGTCGGGCATTTGCTTTTGATGGGCGCATGCTTTGTGCCAATCCTGGTTCTCGTGTTCGATGTCAGATTCACAGGAGGTCCTTACCACAGCCGCCGCTCCACCAGCAGGTCTTACGGATGATGAAGCATTGTACCAGGACGCAATGCAACCCACCACGGACCAGCCCTTTTCCGAACGGCTTGGGCATTTCCTCACCCACCGCACCTTTCACCACATCATCCTCACCCTCGTGCGCATTCCCAGCCCCCGAAACGAACATAAGTCCAATGATATTCATTAGGTCATCATCGACTCTGCAATTGTTTTGGTTGAAGTTGGCTATAATTTCCTTCGGCCTCCTTGCCAACAACCTGGACCTTCCGGAGGACCAGAAATAGAGCAACCGACATGGCTTGAAGTTCTCCTCTACATATCCATTGGCATCACATCCCTGTTCCTGGTAGAAATACCTCTGACGCTGTGGGCGTTCGGTCTGCGCTACTATAATCCTCTGTCAAAAGATGTTCAACATTCTGGTAACACCTCTCGAGGTTCCATACATACGACCACTGAAATATTTGAACCACCAGGCTTTCATCTTTTCGATGCATTCGTCATCATCTCCTCATTCATAATGGACGTTGTACTCCATGGAAGAGAGCGAGAGCTTGCGGGATTATTAATCTTGCTTCGATTATGGAGGTTGGTAAAACTCGTTGGAGGTGCGAAATACGGATTTGTGCAAGCGTCCTACTAACTGTTGCGCTTGCAGGAGTTGCGGCGGGCTTCGACGAACTAACAGAGGACCTCACCCACAAGCTACACAAAGCAGAAGCAGAACTCACGGCCAAAACAGTAGAGCTGGAAGAAGCGAAAGCGGAAATCGCGAGGCTACAGGCAAAACTCAATTCACACGAACCGTGAGCCTCTCCCGGAGCACGGACCTCGTAGGCGATGGAAATGAAAGCGCGTATCTTTTTT
>Ga0307513_10000943_pt1 | contig 42113 bp, 49 predicted proteins | sample 15_EM_MG_FD_202174 | JGI IMG/M metagenome (GOLD analysis project Ga0307513, IMG submission 202174) | Populus trichocarpa ectomycorrhiza microbial communities from riparian zone in the Pacific Northwest, United States - 15_EM | ecosystem: Host-associated > Plants > Roots > Unclassified | place...
ACTGCAAAAAGGTGTTTTCTGCTTGTTCAACATTATGTTCGTACTCTGGACGAGCTCAGGTATGATGTTCGTCTACGCTCTGGTATGAAAAGGTTCGAGGTGTCAGTATAGTAGGAGGTGTCACTCATATCAGTGGTGCCTATGCAAAAAGTAGCCACAACGAGTATCCGTTAGCGACACTAGGTCTAGCAAGACACACACCACGACCAATGCGGATTAGATATCTCAAACCTCATCTCCCGACGTCGAATCAACACCACTAAATCTCTTGATCTCAGTTTTCACATAGTGCATACCCCAGTCCTTTTGGCTAACGCCAGTCTAGTTATGGACACAGAATGCGAGTCCAGCCCAAAGCGGAAAAGGTTATCAGACATCAGCATAAGGGGACGTAAGGATGAGAGAAGCTGAAGCAAGGGGCGCGCAATGGTATCATTACTATACTGGCTAGGAATCATAAGGAGAAAATAAATTACATGACACTGTGTCTCAAAGGAAATCGCACAGCGCGTGTAAGGCAGTTGTAGGGGTAAAAATGAAAAAAGAATTCATCCCGAAACCTAGAAATCTCATTTTCGACCCGATCGACGTCTTCCAGAACGGCGTATTTCAGGTACGGATGGGGAGTTTTCTGAGGCGTGCTCAGAACTCTGAACTGAAGATCGGCATGCCGGGGGTGTCACGGATGCTGGTGGCTGGGTCGGGGCCACATTGGCAGTAGATGGTGGGAGATCAGTTGTGGGAGAGGGATGTTCTATCGTTCTCTCTGGAGTCGAGAGATGGCGGCAGGCAGCTGAAGCAGAGGGAGCTGAGACAGAGTGTTCGTCGCGATTTATATGTGTGGCAGGTGGCGTGTCCTCTGCGCCATCATACCCTTGAGGCCTCTCCGCTAAGAGCTCGGGATTTGCCAACACTCTGTTTGCCCAGGGGTTCTCCTGGGCAAATTCGTGGAGTTTACGGAGCATCTCAGACTCAGAAGGCCCAGACAGGCGAGAGGAGGGCACCCCGACACCGGTGCTAATGGTTGAGAGCGCGCTGGCTCCTCCATCTGTGATGGAATATTCCTCCAGCGTCTTGAGGGGCCCGGAACTCCCGGTGACTGGTCCTACATCCGCAATTAGCTATCCAATTTTGATCTAAGTCCCTCTTCAGTCTAGATACTTACGCCGCCGCCGTCTACAAAGGATAACGCCAGCACGAGGAGGCGCCCGAGGCGCCCCCTCTGCCTCGGCCTGTAGCCATTCGTCCTCGTCAAACGACTCCTCCCCCTCCTCCATTGCCCGTGCCGGATCTTCTGCGCCAGCCGACTGTTCCCAGATGGCGCGGTCAAACAACGGGTACCTCCCATTGGGAGGCTAGAGGGTCTCGTCGAGGTCCTCGCCGTCTTCAGGTCGTGACTCGATAACCATGAGGTCCACTGGATGCTGGCCACTATTTGTGAGAAACCAGACACGAATGTCGTCATCTCGGTTCAGGAATATAAGTTGGCGTAGGGGGAGAGGATCTTTGGGGTCCTGACGTAGTCTTGCAGCACCCTCGCCTGTCGCACAGATGAGATACCGGCGACATCGGATTTCGTCTTCGATGTCTTCCTCTCTGACGACCTGTAGCAGATGCGTGATGCTTGGTGTAGCGAGGACCCCCCAGGCGATTCTGCCGTCCGAATCTCTTTCACACCAGGGGTGGCCGAGGAAGGGATGGGGGGCCGCCGGTGCTCCAGATCGACCAACGATATTGATTCTGACAGCTCGCGGCGAAAATGGCGAGTCCCAATCCGCAAGAGCCACTAGCGGTAGATGTCAGGGCGGGCCTCACGGAATCAAGATGGCTAGCACTTACTCAGGGGTTCTGAAACGTCACCGCCACCATCACGACCAGCCCTTTGACGCTCCTTGGTCGTTTGCAGTTTCTTTCCAGAATCCCTGACAAGGATCTTCAGATGCCGGTTCTGTTCCATAGGGTCGTCAGCGTCGTGCTGGCGTTTCATGAGCTCAATTCGCTCCTTGACTGGTGATAGGCCACGGGCGAACAATAAAATTGAATCTGCTTGCGTTTCGGTTAGGCGACCAGGGTCCACGTGGCGAGCAATCATGTAGGCCTTTATTTGCTCACGGCATTTCGCATAGATAGAAGATTGGCCACGTGGATGCTTGAATCCACACCACGATTTGGCGTACACAATGTCACCATACACAGTCCTGTTTCTTAGATTGTGAGTATACCAGATTCTGATTATTGTAGGATAGTTTGGCTTTATACACCGAATCTCCCGCGGCAGGTTGGAAGTGAGCGCATTCCTCAGGCTCGGGCCCTCTGTTGATTAAAAAAGAGTAGTGAGTTTGAAATCCTAAGATTCCATATAAAGAGAATTCCAGCATTGCTTACGCTCACTCTTCCGCCGCGCGATGGGCGGCCGAACGTGTAAGAGTTCTTTTTCGTATGCTGCCCCGAACTTCTAGCGGGGGAGGTTGCGCGGCGGCGAGTCTAAGTGGCAGAGAGCTATTAGCATCGGTTACAAACACTGGGAGATGTAGTTTGCTTACTTTCCCTTCCGCAAGTGACGTCTCGCTATGCCTGAAGGGGCCATTGGTTCGTCGGCAATTTTGGAATCTAATATGAAGGGTGATCAAAATCAGATCGCGGGGGTCTCTTGATGCCCACGTGGATGCCAGTTGCCCTTCGTATGTCTCAAGACGCCAGATGTTCGGACGCTGGAGAGGAGGAACACAGGTGGGGGTCTTCTGAGGCGGGAGGTAAGAAAGATGGAGGGGTCGGAGGGGTCTGAGAGGTCCTTATATAGATTTTGCCGATGCTGTACATTTCGACGACTGTGAGTCCTACGGGCTGTACAGGCAGGGAATGCGACTTAGGGTGTACCGCGATGTCGTGATGTAGGGCGCGACGTCATGACGTGGGGCGTGACGTCGGAGTATCTTGAGATGGATAACGAAGGCAATTCGCCAAATGGTCGTGGATAATGATGTAGCACTTAGATAAAACAAAGACTATTGAAAGATCGTAAAAAGTCATGATTGTCACAGGTGATACGTGCACCCCCTAAAATATCATTTGAAGCCTCACTTTTAAGCATGCGCCAAGAGACATCGTGTACTGTAATGTCTCTTGGCGTCAGCCTCCGCCTACTATCATACTAGTATCCTCAACACGACCTAACCCCGAATGCTTAGCCTCATGAGCGAATCTGCATTCTATAAGAAATCTATTCTAATACTCTAAGAACCTAAATCACTAATATATCTTAGCAGACTCAGGCGTTCAAAGCGCTGTCAGATCGATCAAACTCCTCCGACAATCTCAATCCCTCTCTCTTCCTCATGACCCTTTTCCTCTTCGCGTTCTGCCCGAACATTACGGTCCGCCTTGCCTTTGAACCACGCAAGGGCATAGGAAGCCTGGCGGGCTTTCTTGGACAAATACTCCGAATCTTCCTCATGGGGTGGCGCTCCACGCTTCCGTACATTATGGTACTCAGTATCACCCCGTGTGCACTAAGTTTCGCCACCTTCTGAATTTTTATTTTGGATTGTGTTTGGGTTTTACTGCGATCTGCAACAGGGGATGGTGATGCTTCGATGCTTGCTTGGTATCCCTCTTCAGCATCAGAAACATCAGATTATGAACTACTAAATCCAGGAAGAAACAAGGGAGAGTCATCTCGCTGTTCCTGTTCACCTCCGGCATTGGACGGTCCAGGGTCAGTTCTCGCGTCTGATCGGGCTGCCTGGATGCGATTACCTGGCGCCGCGGTACTAGCCCAATTAGCGATGGCATTTTCGTGAAGGTAATTGTACCCCCATAAGGGCGGAGTGGGCAACCTGCCCCGAGTCTCTGGGCGATGACAATAGACCAAGAGATCCAACGGATCGTCGAGAACCGGATTCGACAGCAGCCAAGCCCTTACGTCCTCATCATTCTCGATGAAGACGTAATCTATATAAGATAATTGGGGGCCGGGATGCAGACGCAGCTGTTGCCGGCCTTCACCAGTGGCGTCAAGTATCTAGCGAATCATATTGTGTGGCACAGTTCTCGAAATAATGGCCGACAGACCGCGTATGTCATAGGAATTTAACCCAGCAAAACGTACCCCATTGAGTTGAGGATTACGCCAATGCAGAAGGCGATAGTTTGGTCGTGGTGCGCTGCTATTGGCAGGTTGGCTGACCCAGACGATACGTACTGCACGTGGACCTCCAAGCAGAGCACTCCAATCTATATCTCCTAAGTCAGTAAGTTCAAAAAAAACACATCCGGATTATTGCCAAAACAGCTCACTAATTTGGGACAGACCTGACACTGCTCAACGCACCCTCCCCGCCACATCAAAGGATTGAATCAACGGATCCTCCACGTTCGGTGCCGCGGCTTCGGGAATCCACTTAGATTTGCACAGGTATATCTTCTGGGCCGGGCAGATTGATCGCACCTGGGGGATTCGCTGGAGCATGTTTGATACCTAGTCGCGTACCCAAAATGCCCATTGGGGGATCCACTTGGATTTGCACAGGTATATATTCTTGGCCAGGCAGTTTGATCGGACCTGGGGGATTCGCTGGAGCATGTTTGATACCCAGTCGCGTACCCAGAATGCCCATTGGGGGATCCGCTTGGATTTGCACAGGTATATCTTCTTGGCCGGGCAGATTGATCGGACCTGGGGGATTCGCTGGAGCATGTTTAATACCCAGTGGCGTACCCAGAATGCCCATTGAGGGACCCGATTGGATCTGCACAGGTAGATCTTCTGGGCCGGGCAGATTGATCGGACCTGGGGGATTCGCTGGAGCATGTTTGATACCCAGTGGCGTACCCAGAATGCCAATTGAGGGACCCGATTGGATCTGCCCAGGAATATTCGCTGGTTGGTGCGCATGTTTCTTCCAGTAGAGATTGCCCAAACGGAGACCAATCCTACGTTGGGGATTAGCCGGGCCTGGGGGTAGAGGATTGTTCTGAGCTTCAGGATCGGCCGGGCCTGGGGTGCCGCAATGTTCTGAGCTTGCGGATTCACCGGGGGAGCAAGTACGGCTTGGGTACCCGCCGGGGGAGCAAGTACGGCTTGGGTACCCGCCGGGGGAGCAAGTACGGCTTGGGTACCCGCCGGGGGAGCAGGTACGTTTTGGACTGGCCCAGGAGCATTGGCCAGCGGAGCATTTTGGCCAAATGGGCTAGCGTTCGGTAGTGCGGCAATGTTCTGAGCTTGGGGATTCGCCGGGGCAGTAGGTACATTTTGGGCTGGCCCAGGAGCATTGGCCAGCGGAGCATTTTGGCCAACTGGGCCAGCGTTCGGTACTGCAGCCGTTGCAATACTCCACTGGCACTGAGGTGGTGCGTTGAGAGGTAGTAACATCGGCCTCACAATAACTTGGGCAGGGGCGATGCCTGGGCCGGGTGGAGGTACGTGGTTATTGGTCCTAGTGGTATTTTCCAGCTTCTTTCCACAGTCCTTAACCAATTGAAGAACTGCCTCATCAATCTCCTGCATACTAGCCATGTTATTGGCTGCTGATGCAGTGGCGAGTTCATCACACGCAGGTTTCAATCTCCTCATGCCTTCGACGATTTGCTGGAATTCGGCATCTGGGAAGTGCCAATTATCTGAAAAATAGCCCCTAGCTAACATCTGATCTTTCACAGCATCCCGCCAATACAGGTATTCCGGGAGGGGCTTGTTTATGGGGTGATGGGGAACGCCCATAGCCAACTTCTGAGCGCTAATTGATTGACAATCGGGGCATCGATGAGAATACTCTCCACCGAGAGTAAAAGGCGGAAGATGATAGGTCTGACCCGCCGGCGGCTACTGCGCACCTCCGGCGGGCAAGAGGGTGTACACTTCAATGTTGTTATTTTGCACCATATCGCTGGATTCCTGATGTATATAGATCGCAGTATTTAATGATACTCGTGATGTGATGATGGTGGCTGTTGACTCGGAGGAGGTTCTGCGTGTGAGATGAATCTTGGTATGAAGTCCCTCTAGTCTCGGGATCGAATCACTTTATATATAAAACTCCCAGATTCACTAGGAAGTTTGAAAAGAAAACCCAAATCTAACGCTCTATTACAGGACTCTACTGTAGTTTGATTCGACTTGAATGAATGAAACCTGATAAACGCATTGGGGCAGGAACATATAATCTTTGCCGTCTCAGATGTTGAAAGACACGATAGCTGATACCACGTTACACCTACGCTAAACTCTATCCACAACTAGATCATGAATATGGTATCCCTTGGCCCTACATGGGATTCACATGCGCTCTGGTCAAGACTTGACATATTATAGCCTTACCGTCGAATCTACATGGACTCGGAGCCCCGCGAGCGACTGAGCAATGTCCCCTCATGCCTAGCAAATGTCCGTTCTGCCGCCAAAAATACAGCAGGTCTGGTCCATATGAGAAGCACCTTCGAACTGCGCACGCGAGTCTGGACATTGTCCTCGCGTCCACCGTACAATATAACAACATCCAAACAGGCGAATTGCTCAACGCCGACGTGAGTTAGCGGCAGGATTCCAACTATGAATCCGATCCAGGCCCTTCTGGATTGAAACCTGATGCATTTTGTCCCGACATTGCATACAAGTCTGATGCTGAAGTCTTCGATACTACCTCAGCCTGTGCCAGGAAACAGAATGATTTTGAAGGCGCCGGAGAAGTAATCGGAGACGTTGCCGGATTTGAGCACGAACACAGCAACCTGTGCGCGGCCCCATGGGCACCATTCAATAGTGCGGAAGGTTTCAAACTCCCATCCTGGTTCATTGATGGAAAAGTATCCAAAACCCGAATGAACGATTACTTCTCGAGTGGCCTAGAAAATGCCGAATCAGTCGGATATAGCTCTATGCACACACTGGAGAACCACCTCCGGTTCCTGGATCCCTACAGCCAACATCTGCAATGGTTCGAAAGGCAGGTTGAGGATGGCCAGAGGACTTTGCCATTTTTCTACGGCGACGTCCTAGGTTGTGTCAGATATCTCCTTCGCCAGATCTCATACCAAGATGACTTGGTCTACACGCCACGGCGTGAATATGACCCTTCCGGGCAGAGAATATATGCTGAAATGCATACGGCGGATTGGTGGTGGGACCTGCAGGTAGAGCATCTGAGTCCCACCCTTGTTTGGAAGACCTTACCTGACTGATCCTTGGAGACGCTTCGGCCAGGTGCTACCGTTGTTCCAATAATTGGGATGTCAGATCAGACTAACCTTACCAACTTTTCGCGAGACAAGAAAGCGTGGCCTGTCTATATTACGATCGGAAATCTTCCGTCGGCTGGGCGCAACAGCCTAGGATCAATGGCTGTTCTTCTTCTTGCCTTATTACAGGTTGCACCCAAACTCTCCAAGTCCTCTAAAGGCGACCGACGCCAGAGAAAAATCAACGCTGACACCCTATAAGATGTATTCAAACTCATCTTTGCACCCCTTGAGGATGCGGCGCATGTCGGCATCCCGATTGACTGTGCCGACGGCAAGGTTCAACACTGCTTTCGAATTCTCTCTGTGTGGATCACGGACCATATGGAAAACGTGGCACTTCACGGGTTGAAAACAAACGCCTGTCCTAAATGCGAGGTGCCGACCACCGAATTAGGAACCAATGCCAGAAGCTATCGAGCCCGAGATTATGCAAAGTACCAATGCTACAAACCTGAAAATCTAACCTCAGGCTCGGAGACCGACGACAACCACATTAGGAGTCTTGGTATCGGCCAAAATATATTCCACAGACTCAACCGGGTTTCGGCGTCTGATTTGTACAAACCAGACATACTCCATACCATTTATCTCGGGCTATTTAAGCATATGATGGACTGGATCGAAGCCTTTCTGAAGAAACACGGGCGACTGCAGGCATTTGATGAGGTTTGGAAGGCATTACTGCCATACCCAGGATTCTTAGTCCCCAAAAAAGCCTACCGCGAGGTTACGCAGTGGCAAGGGAAAGAGATGAGGAATCTGGGGCGTTGTATTCTGGGAGTTCTCGCCGTGGCTCTTCACCAGCCAGGAGGTACACAAGCAATACCTTTCAAAGGTGCTCTCAGATGCGTCAGGGCGCTCGTTGACTTCAATATGATGGCACAATACCGAAGCCACACACCTGACACCATAGCCTATATGGAAGAGTATCTGGACCAGTTCCATAGGATGAAGGACATCTTCTTAGAGATCCAAGTGACAAAACGCACACAAGCCAAGGTTGACAAGCAACGAAAGGAAATTCGACGTCAGAGAGCACTAATGCGTGAGCGTGTGGCCACATCCCAACGGCGCCGTATGTGCGACGACGATCGAGACGAAGAGCATGAACTCCGTATGGACATGATTCACGGCGAATTACATTTCAACTTCATTAAGATGCATCTACTAAGCCACTTTTGTGACCATATACGCCAGTTTGGCAATATTCCGATGTATTCCCCGGAGATCAGAGAGCTAGCTCACAAGACGCAAATCAAGGAAGGATGGCGCTATTCAAATAAAAATGATGCCGCACGCCAGATCGTGCATAGCTACAGTCGTCAACCTGGAATCCGGATGAGACTATTGAACTTGCAATCACTGAAAAATGGCGGTGCAGATCTCTCCCCCGACGTCCTGAAGCATTTAGATAGGACAACCAGTACGGTATCGCCACCAGTCATTTGTAGGAGGATCTTGAAGGGACGCCGGGGCGATGTGTCCAATATCGTTAATTTTAGTCGGATCTCCGGAGTCCCACTCGAGATTATATATCGTGAATTGATACAATATAGCAGGCATAACCTGCCGATAGACCACAGTCTCCCGGAAGACCATGCGACGCTTCGATCACTTCCCATTGAACTACTCACACAACTTGAAGTCCCAGTTCTTACATTCCAAGAAGCCAATGTTTACGAGATCCACGTGCACGATCAACGGGCACCCTACACTTTAGAAACCAGGGCAGTCGCAATGATTGGGTTTGGGTACAAGCAGGCACAGAAGAAATGTATGGTGGGCTGAGGGGTCGTCTCCTGGCAAAGCTAGTAGCCCTCTTGAAGATCAGGGACCCCAGATCCGAGGATACTATTCGTCGAGTCGCCGGTGTTCAGTTGCTGACCCCAGTGAACTCAGGGCGTCTATCGGATCTGCATGGCTTGGTTACAGTGCAGATGAGGCAAGACACGCGAGGGTTTACGATAGTTGATATAGGAACCATTCTCGGTCTGGCACACCTGATCCCGGAGGAGGACCGGCGATGGCTTGTAAATAGCCAGATTGATTTGAGAACATTTAATGAGGTTTATTAAGGAATCTGGATGAGAGAATCAGGATTCGGCGATGCGTGAGCATCAGGATTCGGCTATGCGTGAGAATCCTACATATTGATACTGTATATAGTAGAAGATATATAAGCGACATTCTTGAAACCTAGATCATTAGTTCACCAGACCAGTGAGGCGTGAGACGTGAGACACAGGAGGGACCAAAAAAGGTGCTGCCGCCCCAGACACCGTGCGACGTCGGAGCAAGCAGCAAATTGGTTGTGATTACACGAGCGGGGATGAGGGATGGGTCTGGACGCGGAGAAGAGGTGATGAGGAGCTATCGCCGCATCAGGAGAAACAAGAGATGAGAGAAAGAGTCTGGGGTAGTCCAGACGTAGGGAGGGCGCCAGGTTGCATCAGGACGGAAGGAACGTTGCCAGGTAGCATCTGGAAGCGTGGGATGTGCCGGGGCGTTGCAACGCATGTCAGGACGCACAGGACGCATGGTACGCAGGAGATGCGTCGCTTGCGTCAGGACGCAACGCCGACGGATCCGACGCAGGGTCCATTTTTGCTGATGAGATATTTTTCGCTCTAATAAGCCAAGACGATCAAGAACTATGGCTTTTGTGTCAGTTAAATTGATTTCAATCTACAGTCTCAATATTCTATTTCATCTTTCCATGTACATTACGTAGTCATCCCACATCTCTGTTGCCATTCTCTCTCGCAATTCCACCATACTTCTATCTTCTCTTTATGCTAGCTCTCTCCTTATACCTCTACCATGATTTCCACCTCCTGACCATTCTGTCTGCTGCCGCTGACTTCTTGCTTCATACTTGGCATCTGCTTCCATATATATAGCATCCTCAACCCCATGAGACCGGTAATGAATAATGTTATGAAGTGCTACTAATACAAGTATAAGTTTAACATGAACATTAAAAGAGGGGATAGCATCTTGTTAAGAATCTGAAACCACTTTTTAAATACTAAAAATCCGCTCAATAACATTACGCAATTCAGCATGCCAGAGATTAAAGAGTTCTTCTTTATTCTTAGGTTACTGTGCAGCCTTTGCCTGTTCTCGCAAGTGATACCCTACTCCTTTATCACGAGTGAGAATGCCTTTCTGTAGTCCATAGCCTGCATCTGCAAGATAAAACTAGTCTCACAACTAAGGAAAATCATGAACCATTGCCTGCTCCAGTACCCGGGAATCATTTGCAGAACCTCCCCAACCTGGCAGAGGGTACACAAAATCCATATCCAGGGTACATCCTGCTAGGACATTTTGGGATATGGTGCCTTTTTGGTTCCTGAAGGGTACCTGTAATTTGGCTGGTATTTGGGCCTCAATATGAGTCCCATCTATTGCACCCCGCATATCATTAACGTATCTTATCTTATCCCAATCATGACCAATATGTCCTGGAACTGTCTCAGCAGGTGGTTTGACAAACTCGGAATATAGGAGGAGGAGCGCATCGAGCGCTTTGTGAAAACCCTTGGTGATTGTTAATGGACTATGCTGAAAGCGATTTTGTGCATCTCGGCTATGCATATTGTGGCCAACCATCCCGAGAAATCTCCCAACCATTTGCTCAAGACTCATTTGCGACCTTCTTTGAGCAACCAACAGCTTTTTTCTTCTTAACCAGGTACACAGATCTTGAAAGGTTGTTCTTGGCATACGAAAAGTCTCTAAGAATGGTGCTCTGTGGCCATGGAGAAGCTCATTAATAAAAGCTTCACCAGAGAGTGCCGATGTGTTACGAGGTGACTTGAACTGATGAGTATGGGTATCTGTGTAGACTGCCATACACACTATGAGTTGTCTTGTCAGACGATTTCGTGGGTGTCAGAGAGGAGCCATTTTTGGTACGTCAGCGGAGTGCAGAGGAGGAGAGAGGAACTATTGTAGTTGTCAACAAGGATGAACGGCAGCTGAAAAGGACCTATGGAAGTCCTTTTCATTTCGACTGTTCACACCCATTTTCAGCAAACGGAAGCATGGTAACCGAACACCAAATCTACTTCCTGAACCGTTCCGTTGGACGGAACGGTTCAACCATCTCAATTCCCTACTCGAACGGTCCGTTCAGCTGTTTGCCGAACGCACTCTTAAGCACCCTTGTAAGCGCCGATGGTGCAAGAAAACATTCCGGGCACTCCTACACTATGGTATTTTTTTTAGATATACCCTAGTTCTTCCTAGGGTTCAGCGTATGTTACATCAAGCACGGTGCATGTTTCAAGTGAGAGGCACCATCTCTTCTGCACTCTCCCTATCTACACCTCCTGTACCCATTCTTATCGATATCAGCGGGCCACCCCACTATCACATTAATCCCCTTGACATCCCTCATGCCTACTCTACTTGATCAAGAATCGTCACCTGCCTTTCAATGGCTTCGCCACCTCTCTCGAATGGATGACGCCCTAGCACATCTACTAGCTTTCCCCAGTCCTAACCTCCCTCCGTCCACTGAATATGGCCTAGACCCACCGCTCGATGAACCAACCAGATCTTTACGCATTGCCGACGACCTTTTCGACGAGCTTTCGCGGGATGGCGCTTTATCTTCTCTATCAACTGATCATGCAGCACATCCCCTATCCTACGATCTTACTTGGCTATTAACAAAGTGCAATACCATCTCCACGCGCCTGCGATCTGGCATAACCTCTATTGACTTGGGAGAACGACTTCTTAGTTTGCTTGGCTCCACCCATGATGGTTCTTCATCCTTGGCTCCCTTTCCTCCTTATCATGCTAACGTTTCTCTTCTTTAACTCCACTCCTCATCAGACGGAGGATTACAATCTCGCCTAGTTGACCTCCTAGGCCTGGACGAACTCGAATTTGTCCTGGATCTGATTGTCCACCGCAAGGAGCTCTCCCCTCTTGGTCTTCCACGTCCTTCCCTAAGGCCCCTCTCTGCGCCAAGCTCTACTCTCCAACTCCTGACACGCGAAGAGCGCGAGCACGCACTTGGACAAGCAGAACTAGACCACAAATCCCGCCCTTTAGGGCCCAAGCATTCTCAACCTGCGGCCAGTTATCCCCATGTGTACCGTGCGCACGATGCCGGCAACACCTTAAGCTCTTCGGGCAGGAAATATAAATTGCCCCTAGGATCTCAAACCATTGATCAAAAGGTCCTTGTTTAACTCTCTACTTCCTCTAGCTCTCAAAACTAAACACACCATCCAGGAGTACGAAGAAATTACGATACCAGCAACCAAAGTCGGCACTGTTCGTGCGGGTGAGGAACTTGTTCAAATCGACAATATGGACACCTTATGTCGCAGCACATTCCGCAACTACAAATCCTTAAACCGGATGCAGTCCCTTGTCTACCCCGTTGCCTATCAAACGAATGAAAACATGTTGATATGTGCGCCTACAGGAGCCGTGGGTTATTGTTTACACCTTCTCGTGTTGCACGCCAGCTAATATCTCTCGTTGTCTCCAGGGTAAAACCGACGCAGCTATGCTTACCATCTTACATACCATCAGCCTCAATTGTATCCCCTCTCCAGGGGTCACCTCAGGCGAGACCCCAATATACTGCAATAAAGACCAATTCAAGATTGTTTACGTTGCTCCTATGAAGGCCCTCGCTGCTGAGATTGTAGAGAAATTGGCCAAACGCCTTCGTTGGCTAGGTATCGAAGTTCGCGAATTGACAGGTGAGCAGCTAAATCCACTTCTCACCACCGCTAGCTAAAACCCAGTCCAGGTGATATGCATTTAACAAAAGCAGAAGTCGTTCGTACTCAAATTATTGTCACTACACCGGAAAAATGGGACGTCGTTACTCGGAAGTCAACAGGGGATACTGAATTGGTTCAAAAGGTCCGATTACTCATCATTGACGAGGTCCACATGCTCCATGATGAGCGTGGAGCCGTGATTGAGAGCCTGGTTGCCAGGACCCAACGTCAAGTTGAATCAACCCAATCAATGATCCGGATTGTTGGGCTATCAGCCACACTTCCCAACTTTGTTGACGTTGCAATGTTTCTGAAAGTAAACCTATCCCAAGGGTTATTTTATTTTGACGCTTCCTTTCGCCCTGTTCCCCTAGAACAACACTTCGTGGGCGTAAAAGGAAAACCGGGGACAAAGCTTTCCAATGAGAATCTTGATAAGACTGCTTTTGAAAAAGTAAAAGAAATGCTTCAACAAGATCACCAAGTCATGGTGTTTGTTCACTCTCGTAAAGATACATTGAAAACAGCTAGACTTTTCTACCAAATGGCAGTGGATGAGATGTGCCTTGAGCTCTTGGACAATACTGGACATGGTCAATATAATCAAGCATGTAAGGAGATGGCGCGGTCCAAAGGAAGAGAATTACGAGAGCTTTTCAAGAAGGGCTTCGGAATCCATCATGCTGGGATGCTAAGATCAGACAGGAATCTCATGGAGAAGATGTTTGGGCATGGCTTGATTAAGGTCCTCTGCTGCACTGCAACCCTTGCGTGGGGTGTTAACCTGCCTGCGGCAGCGGTCGTAATAAAGGGTACCCAGATCTATAATACACAAAAAGGCTCGTTCATGGACCTCGGGATCCTCGATGTCCTTCAGATATTTGGAAGAGCTGGAAGACCTCAATTCCAACAGTACGGTATTGGCTTCATTTGCACTACGCATGATAAATTGGCCCATTATCTCGCTGCTGTCACTCAACAACATCCCATCGAATCAAGATTCGATGAAAGGATTGTAGACAACCTAAATGCAGAGATCGCATTGGGCACCGTCACCTCTATCGAGGAAGGTATTCAATGGCTGGGTTACTCGTACATGTTCGTCCGGTGGAAGAAAAACCCCTTGATGTACGGAATCGAGTGGCAGGAGCTATCGGACGATCCTCACCTCTACTCTCAGCGAAAGAAATTGATAGTCAAAGCAGCCCGGCGCCTCCAACAAACACAGATGATTATTTTTGACGAGAAAACGCAGAGCTTAACCCCAAAAAACACTGGGCGAATCGCGAGCGACTTCTACATCCTAAATAATAGCATTGAGATATTCAATAACATGATGAAACCACAGGCTACAGAAGCCGATATACTGACCATGCTCAGCCTTAGCGGAGAATTTGACAATATACAGTCAAGGGATACAGAAAGCCAGGAACTAGAAACCCTTCGTAAAACTGTGTGTCCCTGCGAGATTGGTAGCGCTAAAGACACCTCACACGCTAAAGTCAATATCCTCCTACAGGTACCCAGCCTACCCCCCGAAGTTGCCATCGCTCTAACTCTTAACTCTTCCAGTCTTACATTTCTAAAGCCAGTTTAGAAGACTTCGCTTTAGTATCTGATTCTGCATATGTTGCCCAAAACTCAGCAAGGATTTGTCGCGCACTCTTTCATATTGCGCTCAACCGATGCTGGGGCAAGTTGTGTCAAGTTCTTCTTTCCATTTGCAAATCGATCGAGAAGAGGTGGGTCCAAACTAATAATACCCATTTCACAACCAGACGGGAGCAGACGAGTCCACTTACTAATCCAGCATATGCAGGATATGGTCATATCAACACCCACTTGCACAGTTCAGACTTACATTTCATATTGTGCAAAGGCTAGAAGAACTCGGATCAACAGGTTCGATCGAGAGTCTTCGAGATATGGATTCAGCAGAGGCAAGCTAAAGGCCCAGCAACATAGTATTTGAAGAAGCCATCTAACAGGTACGCAGATTGGTGACCTTGTCCATAACCAAAAAATGGGACCTCAAATATCCTCGCTACTAGACATATTCCCTACCCTTAGCGTAGACACCGAAATATCTCCATTGAATCGCGACGTTCTACGGATACACCTTTATATCACTCCAGACTTTCGATGGAATGATAAGATTCACGGGAACTCGGAGAGCTATTGGATTTGGGTTGAAAATTCGGAAACATGTGAAATATATCACTCCGAATTCTTTATTCTCCGTCGCAGGAAGTTTGATGACGACCACGAGCTCAATTTCACTATTCCCCTATCGGACCCATTGCCCCCTCAAATATACATTAGGGCGGTTTCGGACCGCTGGTTGGGTGCCGAGACAGTTACCCCAATATCATTTCAGCATCTCATACGGCCCGACACCGAAACAATAGATACACAGCTACTCAACCTTCAGCCACTGCCCATTACTGCTTTGAAGGACGAACGTCTAGAAATGATATACGGCAAGAAATTTCAATATTTCAACCCAATGCAGACCCAACTATTTCACCGCCTCTACCACACCCCTTCCAACATATTGCTTGGCTCTCCCACTGGCAGTGGCAAGACTATAGCGTGTGAGCTAGCGATGTGGTGAGTTGCCCAAAAAGCATCAGAAGGAATGTGCATCGGTACTGCTAACACTGTCAGGTGGGCATTCCGTGAAAACCCCAGCTCAAAAGTAGTTTATATAGCCCCAATGAAAGCACTGGTCCGCGAGCGTGTCAAAGATTGGAACGCAAGGCTGACAGCTCCCATGAGATTGAAACTTGTGGAGCTCACTGGGGACAATACGCCGGACACAAAGACCATCCAAGATGCCGATATAATTGTAACAACTCCTGAAAAATGGGATGGTATATCTAGGAGCTGGCAAACAAGAAGCTATGTCCGGCAGGTATCTCTTGTTATCATTGATGAAATACACCTTTTAGGTGGTGACCGAGGTTTGTGAATATGCGAGGCTTTCTTATGTTGCCCTGTTGATCGTTCTCAGGCCCAATTCTCGAGATTATTGTTTCAAGAATGAATTACATTGCCTCGCAGACGGATCGCCCAGTCCGTATAATGGGGATGTCGACTGCTTGTGCTAACGCTTCCGACCTCGCAAATTGGCTTGGGGTTAAAGATGGCCTCTATAATTTCAAACACTCCGTTGGTAGCCCTCCTAAAAACTACTCTCTCTACTAACTCACATTAGGTTCGTCCCGTGCCTCTGGAAATTTATATAGACGGCTTTCCGAAGCAGCATGGCTTTTGCCCCCTAATGCAGTCAATGAATAGGCCAGCTTTCCTTGCAATCAAGACCCACTCACCGAGAAAGCCGGTTATAATATTTGTGGCATCGCGCAGGCAGACTCGACTTACAGCCAAAGATATGATTGCATTCTGTGGTCTTGAGGACAACCCAAGGCAGTTCTTGCACATCTCAGAAGAGGAGTTGCAGGACCTTTTATCACAGGTGAAGGACCAAAGTCTGAGGGAAGCATTACAGTTTGGTGTTGGGCTGCATCACGCTGGGCTTATTGAGAGTGACAGGCAACTCGTTGAGGAATTATTCACCTATAATAGAATCCAAGTTCTGGTCGCTACAAGCACACTTGCCTGGGGGGTAAGATCCGCCCGGAAGGTTGTAGAGAGATCTCCAATACTAACATATTTAGGTCAATCTCCCGGCTCATCTAGTCATCGTTAAAGGGACCCAATTTTTTGATGCCAAAACCGAAGGATATAAGGACATGGATTTGACTGATGTTCTCCAAATGCTCGGGAGAGCAGGGCGTCCACAGTTTGACACATGTGAGTATTCCCCCCATTAATCTAAACGGATGACTGAACTTTATTATCCAGCCGGCATCGCCCGAATATTCACACAGGACGCCAAAAAATCATTCTATAAGTACTTCCTCCACACAGGCTTTCCAGTGGAGTCTTCACTACACAAGGTGGTTGATGACCACCTCGGGGCCGAAGTATCCACAGGAACAATCTCGAAGAAACAAGATGCCCTGGATTACCTCACATGGACTTTTCTCTTCAGACGACTGCATAAGAACCCAACATACTATGGTCTTGAAATCCCTCTGGAGGAGCAGGACTCTGCGCCAGCCACGCAAGAATTAAATCGTTACCTGGTAGAAATGGTTGACAATTCTATGCTAGAACTGAGTAAATCTGGATGCGTAGTAGCATACCCAAACGGAGATCTCGAGTCGACCCCACTCGGGAAGATTGCAAGCTATTATTATCTCGTGGGTTCTCCAGAGGCCCTTTCCAAGAAATGATACTCATTCTTTCTTCTCTATTTGTTTAGTCCCACAAGACCATTAGAAATCTCGTCCGCAATGCAAAGCGGCAAGCCACACCCGAGGATTGTCTGGAGTGGGTGTGCACCGCTACTGAGTACGATGGTTTGTCGCCGGAAATTCCCTCCCGCGATTCATTACTGAACTGAGTCGCTGATGAACAAAAATACAGAACTTCCCGTTAGACATAACGAGGTATTAATTTCTTCCTTTTCATAAGGCTGACGGGAAAAGAAAACCCTCCTAATACCCCCTAGGATTTGATCAATGTTGAGCTCTCAAGAGCCCTCCCCTTCAAGGCTGAGAAACTCGGACTCCCCATGTGGGACCCTCACGTCAAAGCCTTTCTCTTAGTTCAGGCCTTTATTTCACGTATTGAACTTCCGATATCGGATTACATCACTGACCAAAACTCCGTATTCCCCCTCCACCGCCTAACCTATTGTCCATCGTGTGCTAACGCTCCAGCCAGGTTCTTGACCAATCCATCCGTATCCTCCAAGTCCCCCCCCCCCGACCCCCAACCCGTTTATCCCAATGACTAACCTTGAGCAGGCTTCCATCGACGTTCTCGCCGAACTTGGCTACCTCTCAACTACAAGCACCATGATAACCTTAATGCAAAGCATAAAGCAAGCCCGCTGGCCAGGCGATGGTACCCTGTCACTCCTCCCAGGGATAGAACCCAGCACCGAAAAGTCGCTTCGCGAAAACGGAACCATCGCAGCTTCCTCAATCCCACAGATCTCCGTTTCCGTCACCACTGCCACTGCCTCTGCTCTTTCCGCCACCCTAACCCGGCAGAACGCTTCCCAACACCGAGACTTCCGCATCCACGCTCCGAAATTTCCCAAGCCGCAGACGGAAGGGTGGTTTGTGCTACTAGGCAACTCGCAGAAAGATGAATTGTATGCCCTCAAGAGGGTTGGATGGCCGACTCGGGGCAGAGCTGGAGGAGGGAAACCAAGTGTCAAGTTCTCGCTTGGGTTGCCTGAGGGTGGCATGCTAGAGGGACTTGACGCTACTTTGCTTGTGATGTCTGATGGGTATTTGGGGCTTGTGGAGAGGATCGGGGTTCACTTGCAGACTACGCAGGCTGTGCCTGGGACTTGGGTTGAGAAGGAGGGAGACGGGGTGGGGTTGGGTGAGTGAGCCGGCTTGATTAAAAGGGTTGAAAAGGAAGGTTATACTATAGGTTAGACTCATAGAAACAGTTTGGGCGAAACATAAAGTCTTCTTATACTTATAACGCCCGCAAAGTAACAACAATCCCTACAAGCGCAAATGTCTCCCTCTTGTTCCCCCATCATCCGTTCCCTCCCTCAAACCACCGATGACAAGATATGAAAATACGAGGTCTTGAATATTAATGAAAAAAATGAAATGAGAAAAAACTCCATACTCCATAAACAAACGCCCTACCCGGCAGGCCGTTCGGGCATCAACAGATAAACTGCTAGGGTTCCTGATGTCATCCCATGGAAGGGATTGATCAGCAGCCTAACCAAAGAAGCACAGATCTAAGATCCCCACTTGCACGCAGGCACGCAGCTAGCGTGTGCTGTTGCCAACTTCGGCTGCCGGTGGTGCCGCCGGGGTCGGGGAGGAGCGTGTCGTAATAGCGCCGGAAGATCTAGGCATAATATTCCCTGCCAATGGCGGCTTCTGTGGTTTGCGCAGTGGTGCGCGACTAACGAGACGCTGTGACCTAGGAACAATTGGCAACAACAGCTGGCGTTGCGAGACGGAGATTTGGCGGGCTATGCTGATTTGCGCGGCGTATTCAATGTCCTCTGTTAGAATGCCCCGTTAGCTTACTTCTCTCTTCCCATCCCGTCAACTCTCAACATGGGTGTGATGGTACACCTTCACTCATCGGTGTATTCGGCGTAGTCTGCGCCGAATGGCCTTGAGGACTAATCATTTCCCACTGCGGCTCCGCCCCACCATCCTTGGTGAGCCAGCCATCGTCACCTTCGTCGAAGCTGCCCCTCGGCGTGCCAATCGAGGACTCCTCCGAGATTCGGGATATTTTACTCGAAGAGTTGTGTCGCAGTGAGCAGGGGCGACTAGCCGGCGTCAGGGTGGAGGAGCTGTCTGCGTTGTGTGAATTCACAACGTATATTGTTCTCGGTGAGGGTGCCGGGGAGACGCCCCCCATTGTCTTGGACCGGGAGAGCCCTGGGCTTCGAGCTGGGCTCGTTCGGGACCGAGGACTAGCATTCCCGAAGGAATCTCCGAGCATGGAGCGAGGGGAGCGGCTAACTTGACCAGTTGTTGCATTGCGCTTTAGCGGGCTTAGATATAGTTGTGGTACTGCTTGCTGTGTCTTTAGTTAGAATTAGTTGGAAACGCTCCTTACACAGATCACCCAATCAGGAAACGCACCTGCCCATTGGCAGCTGGAATATCCCTTGACCTCCTACGGGCAAATAAGGATGACTTCTCACTCGGATGTAATAATGTGCCAAACATGACGCTATATCTTTCCATCTCAACCTCAGGAATATCAACGTCGAGGCAAGGGGCTGGTGATACCGGAGGCGCAGCTAAGTTGTTTAAATGCGATTTCGATATCAAGAATGGAGTCTTGGACTGAAATTGTCTAGGCTCTGCTGTCACCATGGAGTCCCGCGTAGGTGGTGGCTGCGGAGACTGTTGAGCCGGCTTGGGCGCATTCTTTCTGCCAAAAAAGCTCCTTCCAAACAATTTCTTCCATCCACCCTTGGGATTCTCCTCTTGAACACCATGCTTACTTTCCTTCTGGGGTTGCTTCTTCCTAGCTGCCCCAGTCATTGGCCCTCGCACCTCCACACCGAATGGCTCGGGCGGTAGTGTAAACTGTGGAGTTTCATTACCACTTGACCGCATATCGAGTGACGAAGAGACAGCTGAACCCTCCATCCTTGCCTCTCGCGCCTCAGTCGGGCTCCCGATTGCCATCCCAATACAAAGGAGCTCACTATCGTCTACCAGACTATCATTCGAGGGCCTCTCAGGCTCATTTACCCTTCCATCTCCATCGCAGCTCTGTCGTGGCGGGACGGATGACGACTCCATCGCAGATAACGGGAGTGGCTCCGGCAGAAATGAAGAGCCGCCGCCCGGAAGCATGGAAAGCCTATTCAGAGGATTCGCGCTCTTAGGAATGTTGTCCAATATATTTCCTATCCGTAGTGACGCATGAAAAGTTGAAATGCTTCTGCGCCGACTAAGCTTTCGAGGGCTAGAAGGTTGTGTTTCCTGCTCCGGCACCTTTGGCGAGGCCAAATCCTCTATTTCAGCAGCAAAGTTGAAATCCAGCTGATCACGGGTGACCTTTACCAGAGCATCGCGCGTTGATTTTGCCCGTCGCAGTATTCCTGGCATGCCAGGCTAGGTGCTGGAAGGGATATTTACAAAAAAAGATTAACAAAGAGTAAAGCACAAATCAATTATCATAGCAGTTTGGGTGAAACCAAACAGGGTTGGGGGCTTAGGCTAACGACTTGTGGGCGGGGCACTGGGAAAACGAGAAAAATGGAAAAATTGCAAGAGCGTTCCAGGGAAGGCCAAAGGAGGAGAATATAAAGTACGGTAAATGAAGCAACCAACCGGTGGTCACGAGCGTGCGGAAGGAATCGACGGCTGGGCCTGGGTGATATTCCCAACAACAATAATAATATAATGCCTAGAAAGAAGAAGAAAAAAAGGAGCCCATCCGAAATGGGAAGTAGAGGAGAAATAAAAAAAGGCTTCTTCGAAGGAGCGACAGAAAGTGGGAGGAAGAATAGCAGAAAAGATCTGCAAGCCAGGCAGAAGACAGCGATCCAGTGATTGTCAGAGGGGATGAGGACGGAGGGATGGATGGATGAGGAGGTTGTGGGGAGCGGAAGAATTCGCACGGTAATAAAAATATGTGGGAGCACAAGTGCCGGTATCACACAGCACAGCATTGTTCTCTAGTAATGTCGTACTTGAGCACATCCGGTATGAAAGTACCGGTACCGGAACAGAAAATCTCGCACTCCTACCCTGCACACACAATATGTGGATCTTGGTGCAAAACCTTCAATTTTTGCAACTTCATATCTTCACCGCTTTCTACAAACCAGAGCTAATAAATCGTGATTTAAGTCTGAATCTACAGTAGTACGAACGCCCCGGGACAGTAGCACTTCGACAAAACAAACCCCGGGAGTTTAGGTTTTTTTCCTTCGTGATAGCGAGGTCACAACATACAAGTAACATCCAAACATCGAGGACATATTTTTCTATGTTTTTTGAGCACCTAGTCACGATCACCATCTCAGTGGTTACTTTGTTCGTATATTGTACAGGAAAAGCCAGAGGGAAGAGTTGACTCCCGAAAGTGTCACCGAGTTCTTGGATTTAATGGTATTGGTTCCAGGGCAATCATCACTGACATACTTGTATTACAATCAAATTTGACAAGATTCAATCATACTCAAGGGCAGTATGATGGGCCACCACGACGATGGTGGGTCCCAGGGCACGAGCTGCTCAAAACCTCAGCTTAATATATTACACTACGCCAGATTTCCTCCAGAAGGCAGAGCACTTCTGGTTATCAGAATTAGCTTCGGCCTCAAGTAGCAAACGAACCAATTACCATTCCTAGAAAGCTCTATTGGCTAGGCCAAAATTGCATATAGTCTACCTGTGGAACCCTCATCTTAACTATGACCAGCCACACCGTACTTCCTATTATTACGAAAAAACTGCCTCACCGCTCATGATGCCAAGCGGCTCATTAGGGAGAACACCTACCACGTCAATCGGTTCACGAATCACCTATATCGCATCCAATGCCCCCCACGGGATAGTCCGTGGGAGCTGTCCCTGAGCAATGTATCTTAAATAATCCTTTCCAAGATTGGTCACTCATAGTCACAGATTGAAGAATAAGCTATCTGAAAACACTTTGCATTCGAAGTATTATATGAATAAAAGATAGCCATAAAAAAGATCACACGTGCCAAGTATCTAAATGTCAACAGAGAGTCTTTGCAAGTGATAATTGCAACAGTAATATTCAACTAAAGACTGTAAACCAGTGGTCTACTTGTATCAGTAGAGTATCAACAATATGAGAAGTTTACAATACACATTTAGGGTTCCTGCCAGCTGTCCCAGAATACCTTTTCTTTTTTTTACATATAAAACAACAACACAAGAAATTATTGATATCCTACCGCTCAAATGACAGCAAATTAAATGCCAAGGCAGCGCCCCTGCAAATTTCTCCTCTATAATGAATTCGAATAGGCTCCATCTCCCATTTTCCGGGTGCTTGGGAAATTCCATCCTTGGGAATGATTCAACCCCAGAAAAACCACCGCGATATCTCCCTGTATCCTTGAAATCGGAGGCCACAGATCCGCGGTGATTAAAACACACAACACCCAGTACCTATACTGTAGCTAGTTAGGCTTGATTTTGAAGTAATAACGTTGCGGGGCACACACAAGATCCTCTGCGAGCATCCTACTTGCACCTCACCGGCAAGCATCCCACTTCTATCACAAGTACGCTGGCATCATTCTACAGTGCTCAAAAGTCTGTTGCCGAAAGAACGCAAGAGTGGCAAAATACCCAAATGAGCACAATTCCCGAGTACTCAAGTAGTACAGCAGGGGATAAAATTTGAAAGCTAGTCTGATATTGGATATGCTCGAAAGTTTCGTTTAGACATAAATTCACTATAATGATGGCCTATTTTTGGGAATCGTTGGTATCTGCTCTCGCCTTGGGCATTGTCTTTGTCATAGGATAACTCCCGAATGGAGCGGATTGTGCCCCGCAAAGCGTTCATACTGTATGTTAGCATGTACCTAAAACGATGCGGGGAATTTTCTAGTTCTCAAACCCAACCCGCTAATAGAGGCATTCAGCCGGGGGTTGAGGACGTTTACCGTGTGCAAGTCTTTCGACTTCGGTGTGCATAACGCACACGAATACAGGTATGGCAGATCCACCCGCAACCTATTAGCACTTGTGGAACGTTCGTCTCGCCCTCCATTGTCAAATTCCAATAACCAACCCTCCTATTCCGCTTTTTTCACTTAGTAGTGCATACTCGAGTACAAAAATAGCGCCTTAGCATAAGCTTACAGGTACTGGGGAGTCATTAAAAACCGGAAGATCATTTCTTCCATATCATATCCTCTATGGACGCGAGATACGCACAGATGTATTGCCGTGTATTTCTTTAATCCCCGCTTCCGGGTACTATTTGTAGTACTTCTTGCCTGGGACGGGCATATTTACTTTTCCCATCCACCGTTCTCAATTGATACTCACTTTACCAAAGAAAACGGAGCCCGTAGGATTGCATGGCGGTTCATCAGGGATCCGGATGAATTAACGCCGTGCAGATTTAGACATCTTAGCGCCAAACATCTGGAACAGAGATGAGCCAATTTTCAGTAGCCCTTTACAGAGTTATTGTTCCAGCCGGCTATTGGATTTGGCGGTGGTGGAGGTCAATCTCAGACCCCCGCCACTGTGGAAATGACCAGAGGAAGTGCGAACGAGATCAGGGCTCAGATGACGAATTGGAAAACTAGCTCTCTGCTTATGAAACAACACGGCACCGATTTGAGTACAGGCACCGATTTGAGTACAGGCACCGATTTGAGTACAGGCACCGATTTGAGTACAGGCACTGTAGTACTCGAGCACTGTGCGGTCAGTAATTATTGTTAGATTGCCTATAGGGCATACGGTTAGATGGTTGGGCGGATATGCATGTATGGTTCCGGCCGTCTATACTGTCAACCAAATCTTTTGCAACGGGGGACGCCTTGGCATAAAAAATTAGGTGGACATCTTCGACACCTGCCAAGTTCATAGTTTCTATAATACTTTCCAAGCAACAAAACATATGAAAAATTACTATGCCATGTTGGAGAATTGAACTTATCTACACTTTCTGAATGCCAAGGCGTCCCCCGTTGCAAAAGATTTGGTTGACAGTATAGACGGCCGGAACCATATCATATTATCATAATATATATTATCATAATATATATTATCATAATATATATTATGATAATATTATGATATGAGGATTTACGACCGGAGAGATACGGTTATAGGGCATGAGGCTTTCTGATTTCTGGCGGTTAGGCATTAACGTTATCCCATAGGGCGTTGTTCTCACATCCTATGCCACTAGGCATAGGATATTTCTTTCACAGTTTTGTTGATGTTTCTAGCCATAGGGTACACTCGCTTCCGCAAAGTTCTCGTAACCCCGCAGGTATCTGTGGTGGTGTCTTGGCACCAACGATGGACCCCGTCTCTAGATTTTAGGTAGTGATTAGTGTGAAACTCAGCAACGATCACGCTCACTCAAGGATATTTTGATATAAGGAGAATATTAAACGAAGAGATAGACTACCAGAAGTCATAGTTCCAGTTTGAATCTACCACTTTATATGACTTCGGTTACTATCTACTACAGCTACAATACGGTGTTGTGGGTCACGTGGATGGACATGGCAGAAACTATCATACGTAGGAGCAAAGGAAAATGTCGTGAATGTTTAGTACTAGCATTTCTTTAGTTTAGTTCCATAGCATAGAAGGTATTTAAGAAGGGGAGAACGGAGCAAGAGAAAAAAAATCCGGAAGACCCCACAACCCCTCCCCTCAACAAAATTCTCATTTTCTTGTCTTTCATTTGAATTTTATCTCGCTTGATTTTTGATTTTTGGAATTGTGATAAGAGAGGCCGATTTGCTTTGCTTCAGAAATTCCTATTTTCCCACTCAAAGAACGCCTGCAGTCAGGAGATCACACGACAGTGTGGCATCCAATCAACCAATCTATCAATTGTGCTTTGTGGTATAGCATCCCATTCCTCCCTCATTGCATCCGATAATTCATTCTCAGTGTGAGGCCGTGTCTGCTCATTCTCTGAAAATCGCTTTCTAAGTCGTTGTTTGAAAATATGCCAAACATTCTCGATCGGATTAAGATCTGGGGAGTTGGCAGGAAACTGAAGCTTCCGGACCCTATAGGCAGAGGTAAGAGTCTTGTTCAAGCCACTCATATGGTATGGGGCATTGTCTTCCACTACTCGAACCTGGTTGATTGGCTTATCAAGTGAGAATAGAAGAGGTATCAGATATTCGTCGTAGATTTCATTTGCGTACTGAGTGCCATCGAGTCCAAGCCTATCCCTTTTGGTCTTTCTTTCAGAGGGTTGACGTTTTCGCACGTGAATAAGTGGTGTTCATCGGTCATATGTAACTGCTGGCCAGCAGTTTACGCTGATTCTCCCTGAACAAAAGGTAGGAGCTAAATTTCTCTCCTGTAGTTCTTCCCCAGGCCGTATGCGTACCTTCCGACCAGGCTGATATGTGGAATACTCAACACGAGCTTCATCTAGCCACACTGATTTCCTCCAGCGCTCACTAGACCAATGGAGCCTTTTGCGACACCAGAATTTGCGTCGAACCTTCTGCATAACATCAAGAAGAGGCTTCTTTCGTCGTATTTGGAGCTTGAATCCAAGCTGTTTTAGGACTTTGTTGAGAGTGGTATGCCCAATATTGAGGTCAGTTAGGGTATCAGTAATTTGCTTTAGGGAAGCTCTTGGATTGGCTTCAACGGTATCTACTACTCTTTGCTAAACCCCTTCGGTAATCTTTGTAGGACGTCCCGGACGTGGAGTATCAGCGACATGCCCCTGCTTTCTGTAGGGCTGAACCACCCCGGCAACTGTGGAGATCGGAGTATTTTTCATCTTCGCTATCTGTTTGTATCTCATCCCGAGATCGGATAGCAAGGCAATATCATGGTTTTTATCATACCGTTCTCTAACTGACTTTGATGTATTGGAATGATGCGGAGGAGCCATGATTGTTGATGAGTTTTACAATACTCGCTCCGTAAAATCTGGAGACAGGGTACATCATTGATGCCAAGACACCACCACAGATACCTGCGGGGTTACGAGAACTTTGCGGAAGCGAGTGTATAAGGTATTGGGTATTTGGTTTTATTGTTTCTTTCTGTTTCATATCATACATTATGTCACTAGGCATATGGGAGTTGGCACACCAGCAGGACATTGGCCTTAGGATAATGGAGAATCATGGGATATCAGGATAGGTTGAGATTGTTTGTGATCATTAGGAATCAGGTATTGTTAGTTGTTTGTGTTTCCCCAAAGTGCCTTGAGCTTTGGGAGTATTTTGTTGTTGTTAGTTAGACCAAGAGATATATCTCCTCGCCTGTCCTCAGCTAGAGAGAGAGCAACCATCTAGTTCACCATTCCTCCATCTTTCACCACTCCGCTTAGAGTCTATTGTGATCGCATTTTCGTTCACTTCGTCCCTTGTGCTTTCGCTTAGGCTTCATCAATTATGTCTTGTCTTCCATAAAATTATGAGCAGACTCATTACCAACTCCTAAAATCCCTACGGTACAATTGGTTGGATAGGGCAGAGCACTTCTAGTCCACTTACCCCTTCACCAGAAGAAAGGGCTATGTGCTACACTCGAGCACTCAAGTACTCCCCCCTTGTATTATTTCCAAATTATACGATAGTCATTCCTCCTCATCCGTAGGCATAATGCTTCCCCCAATCCCCGGTGACCCCCAAGAATCATGGATGCAGCGCCATGGCGGATACTCTTCAACAAGCAGCAATAAGTAATATATCGTGCCCTTACTCTAATTCCTCCTTCTACAGAGCACTCAAATCTAAACAATGTTCCACGTGGTCTACTGTATGTCTCATGCCTGTGCACTCACCGGTAACACGCTATGCATACCATTCTAGCGGCTAGAATTGTCTACAATTAATTATGGTACTTATGCTACCGTACTGGTACCCGCACGGCATTCGAGAGCACCCAGCAGCTACTATGGAGTAAGCCCGACTCTAATTCAATCACGTGATTTTATTCTACAAAGCTCGCTCCTACCATACCTAGATAAGAGAGAATGCTGGCTGTTAATGGTTCCATCTACCATCCTCACCCGGATCAGTTTTAGAAGCTTCTTTACTAAGAATTCAAGAAATGCCTCATTCTAATCTACCAAGCCCTCCCTAATATGTTAATTCCTACGTCTCCTGAGCCCTTTGACCCGCTTTCTTACATTTTCCCATGAAACGTATGTATCAGATAATACCGGTATGATACCAGTACTCAAGTATCATACTAGTACTAGTATCCATCAGTGAGGTCATCAATGGATGACCCCACCAGCCCACCTTGCTCAAACTTCGTCCACCTTACCTGAGCACTCGTACTTGCTCGGCTTACCCGTCCCTCAGCCTCACCTCGCCGGTGGATGGGTGGTGGGTGTAGGTGAGTGGCCATGTTGTCAGAGACCCCTCCCCGTCTTCTTTTCTTCCTTTCCTCATACCCCAACACCACAACAGCAACAACCACCATCACAACAAATCCCCACCTCATCGCCTCAACCTCTCTCTCTATAATACCCGTTAGTCCTTATTACTCCCCCATTTACTTCTAGCCAATCCTCCTACCCTAATAAACCAAACATGAGTTGGCAATGTGAGTACTGACCGTCCATCTGTAATGAAGAAAAAAGTGGGATGAGCAAATCTTTTGTTGTTCTTTTACTAACGCTCGTTCGAAAACCCCGCAGCCTATGTTGACCAGACGTAAGCAACACCATGAGGAAGCTTTCAGATAGATCTCTTATTTTGTCCGCTAACCCTCTCATAGCCTCGTGGGCTCTGGGAAACTTGATACAGCCGCAATCTTTAGCGCTGATGGGAAAAGTGTGTGGGCTAGTTCTGCTGGTTTCGTGGTTAGTAACTTCCCCTGCCAGATGATATACCCTTTACATTTTCCGGCCCCAACAATTCCAGATACCTCGTAGGAGGTCCGGAAGCCTTCGGTTTTTGCTATCTGGGGTTCAATCACCTAATGCCTTCTATTTATTTCCAACTAGATCAAGCCAGAAGAGATCGGGGCACTCGTTAAGGCATACGAGGAAGAAAAAAAGCTGCAAGAGCTCGCCGGCACGGGGTTTCACATTGGTGGCGTCAAGTACGTCACCATCCGGAGCGTGGACAGAAGCATCTACGGAAAACAGGTGAGCTTCTACCAACGAAGTGTCCTTCAACCAACAAGTCGCCTTTGTTGACAAACTATCCTCGCTCTAGGGTAAAACCGGCATCGTTTGTGTCAAAACAAAACAAGCCATCCTCGTTGCTCACTACGGCGAGGACGTCCAACCCGGACAGGCGGCAACCACCGTTGAGAAACTTGCCGACTACCTAATCGGCGTGGGGTACTGAATATCGTCCTAGGTTTTGTTTACGTGAATCATCGAAAGTTAGCGGGGGGTGGAGGGAGAGGGGATTGCTCTCTTGCACCTAAATTGAGGGTAGTGGAGCTCTGGTGTCCAGTTATCTAAAACCTATTTCTCAATCTCTTGCTTCGTTCATTTTGTCTTCAGGGCTGTTTCTGTTTGTCCTATCCTTTCTCTATACCGTCCAGCACCGCCCACAGCCCCTCGCACACAAATTGTGTCACCATCCGCGAGCGACCAGCCTTTGGGGCTTGATTAAACATTAAATTCCTCGCACATAAACCTAAACTTCAAACCAACCGCTCGGCAACATGATATAAATACTCTACTCATCGATATCCATGAACATGTCAAAACTACACAGCTTTGGTCATCCTGAACGAAAACCACCCCGTCCATAAACGCCAAAAGGGGAAAGGGGAAGCCAGTAACATCGGCTCCTTATACAGGTAGCTGTTGTGTAGCGCCTGAAGAAGAATTAACGCCAGCCTTCCATATCCAATGAGCAATAGACCTACCGGTGATCCTTCGTAATGGTCCCTCCAAATAGGGCCCGACCTAAAGCACACGTCAATATCTTGTTAGTCTAACAACTTCTAAACCTAAATTCCTCAAGACTACATGCTTACCACAGGCACGGACCCCAAAAACCCAATTATAATCCCAAAGAAATCGCCAAACAAGTTTAAGATGCCGTAAAGCTCAATGCAGAATCCAATCAGCGGGTATTTTGCCAATATCAAACCGACACCTAACAAGAAACATGCTGTCCCGCGGAACTTCTCCTTACGCGCGAAAAAGGATAATGTCTTTTTCGGACCCATGAACAGGGATATGCCGATAACAAAGAGGATCTATAAGAGATAATAAGGGTGAGTAAGGCAATTCATGGTTAGATTAGCTAGGTAGGCAAGAGGGGCTGACGTTTCCCATTGCCAACCTGTTTGGAAATGTTAGTATTAGATAGGGGGAAATAGCAGTAAGGAAATACTAACATCGCTCTGTCAAAGAACATCATGATGCCGAATAGGAAGAAAAATACTCCTGTAAAGTGACCTAGTTAGCTACAGTTTCTGAATAGGCATTCGAGCATCCTATCGGTCAAACCTCCAGCGCAAAACCCAGCCCCAAACTCTGCGGATCTGTTAGCAGACACTCGCACGCGCATAGGGCAAAAAGAACCGTACTTTGCACATCCGACAACCACATAACGAAGGCTTAAAGAGAGTGTGTAGTGTGAACCCTAAAGAGTATTGATGAAAAGCTGTTTCTAGCTGAGGTTGGGTAGACACAGTACTTAGGAGAGGGAAGAGAGAAAAAGGAGCTGTCAAAGAATTTACAGGGGAATAATAAAAAAATTAATGACTTTTCCGCTTCCTGGCGAATTCGGGATCTGGTGGCTAGACAAAACCGGCATCGAGTCAGCTGGATGGAGGGATGAGTGGTGGGTGATAGGGTTTACCCGTTGGGGCGTTGAACGAGGAACAGACAAGTTTGGTTTGGTTTCGGGGGGGGGGGGCTCTGCGGGTCTTCCCGAATAAAAACAGCAGTGGCGCTTTCCGCCAGTTTGCTTGAGTTGGGTTAGACGAGGAGCTCATCCCGTTCCCTGACTTCGATCATCCGTGTCTTGAGTTTTTTTCTTTTCACCCCCCTTTGTCGATTCTTCCACCAGATTTGCGGAATTTCGAGGCCGACCTTTGGAAACCATGAGTCTTCTACGGGAAGGCTACGGCGATGTTAATAGAGCATTTCTTCAAGGCTTTATGTCTCGCAGAACTATGAAGATTGATGATATCAAGATCCTTCTGGCTGAGATATTGTCTGCGGATGGTAAGCACGTCTTATCCCTCTATTCACACCAGACTGACTTATCTATTGGCATAAAGATGCCGAGCATGAAATCAGCATTGAGGACATAAACGAGCGCATCGCTTTGTCATACATTTCTAAAGCTAACGACATGATTCACGACTTTGACTTGGAAATCAAGATTATGTTAGACCAGAGGGATCGCTCAAAGACTTTTGCTTTGGTTCGCTCCCCCCAGATATGCCTCTCCTCTCCTCTACTCACCTACAATATCACAGATCAACACGACATCAGACGAACTCGCCCAGCTAGCTACAACCCACAATGCGGATGAAATCGCATTCTTCAAGAGAGTCCTCGATGCGATCTTCGAGACCAATAATACTCGCGATGCAGAGGTTTTGGCAGTTCACGACTTTGCAGCTGTGAGATTGCACAAGAATCCGCAGCAGGGAGGAGCTTCTCAGCCCACACAGGGCTCTGCTAGCCAGAGCACTAGCGGTTTGACTATGGTCGGAGCAGAAGCGGCGTTGGGAAGTTTCGTCGACGAGGGGTGGCTGGAGTGTTCTAAGTATGACTTCTCTTAATTATACCTTTTGTGAAGCAGATGTGCTCATAGGATTGTGTTTTCAGGGCAGGCTTCTATTCTCTCACGTCCCGAGCACTCATAGAACTCGGCCCTTACCTGTTCCAAGCCTATAATACACCTGCGGACGAAGACGACGAGCATGAAGATGGCGGGTCCTCCACCAACGGTACTGTTGAAAGGATCAAAACATGTCATGCATGCCGAGAGATTGTAACCATAGTGCGTCCTCCGGTCCCCCCCACCTCCCCACTCCAACCTGACATCCGCACCAGGGCCTCCGCTGCACAGATAAACACTGCAAACTCCGCCTCCATACCCCCTGCGCTGAAGGCACCTTCCGTCCCAACCGCGCACACGAATGCCCGCATTGCAAGAAAGGGTGGAATGGCGGATTACCTGTTGGCGAAGAGGCAGACAGGGGCCAGAGAAGGCCCAGAGGGAATAGGCAGTCCAACGTTGGCACCACCCCGCGTGCGAGAGTTAACAGTGTTCCACAGCCAGCACCCGCGAGGCGAATCACGAGGGGTATGAGGGATACACCCATTGAAGAGGACAGTCAAGAGGATGAAGAGGATGCGTCAGGGGAGAGTCATAGTGATGATGTCGAAATGACGGGGTAATGGCTTGATGACGTTCTCCGTCCCCTTCACTCTACCTCTACCTGGATTATCGGGGTGGAGTTTCGTCCTCCTGTTTTGGCGTATTGGGGTTTGTATTTTTAGCAGCAGTAGACTACTTGGATCGAGTAGTATTTTTCCCCTCCCTCCTTCACTCTTAGTTTCACTTCCGTTAGTGGGTAGGTTGGGTTGGCCGTTGCCACTGTCAACTGCGAACATGTCCCGGGATGAGGTGGCATATTATACTCGAAGAGCGCTCAAAAGGTCTCATTCAGCATCCGATCCTTTCCTCCCGGGCAGGTATTATGTGATGTTGGGTCCCTAGAATTTGGTTGTTGACTTAGCTAGCTTATTTAGGTGCTAGCACATATATGTGCAGATACTGCAATATAGAATAGCAACTACCACACGAACAACCGCTAAGAAACCACAACAGAGGCTACCCCATGTATATCTCTATTTACCTACTAAATTTCCTATTCTCCGCATCCACTTACCCATAGCACTTCTTTAAACTCACCCCTTCAAACACCTGTATGGCGCTCGATCAAATAAAACTAGTCCTCGTGGCCAAGTCAAGTATTGTTCGAGTGATCGATTATGATGCCCACAGGGGAGGTAGGTACGGGGGGAGAGCACCGACTGCATTCTATTCAACAAATTGACAGAGCAAGGGAAGGGGTCATACAATAAAAGAACCTAGTAATCACCCTGCAGCGCACAATCCACCTATGAGAGATATCCCTTGTACTCACCACTTCCACACCCCTGAGTAGTCCTGCATATATTACACTTACTATGCGGGCAAAAAAAAACCCCCCCCAGATTGCAGAATAGATTCACTTAAGCAGTATCTAGAGTGAAGGTCTATAGGTACAATGGACAGGCATAAAGTCTCCGCACACACCGAAGTGGCTTGCCAGTTTAAATCTTTAAAAATTGGTGAGACTCTGAAGTGGTGTGTGCGATCGCAAAATGCCTGTCCCCTGTGCCATACTGGCATGTGCATGTGATGGCAAGACAAAAACACTGTCAAAAGATCAATGCGCATGGGGGCGACCTGCCAAAAATTATAAGGCCCCCATGAGAACCTGTAGGAAGAAACTTAATGAAGACATGCTCGTTCAGATACTGAGAAAGTATTCTCAAGAAGGAAGCCCACCCCTTGTATTACAAGATGGAAGGCCCAGTCAGATATAAGGGGAGTGTGGAGAGTTACCTCATTGTGGATGGGGCTGGATCACATACTGTAGATCTCGGCACTTCAGTGCTTTCCATGAAGATCTCAACTCTGCCAACAAGATCGACAGCCTATGTCATCACCAGATCTCAATCCTATGGAGCGTGTACTCGTAATGTCCTGACGTTTGTGAACACAACTGCTATTGCAGGATGCCAAGATCAGCGCAAAAAAGCTGAATTTTGGCGGTATGCAATAGCAGTTGTGTTCACAAACGTCAGGACATTACGAGTATGAGAAAACACTAGAGCTGAGATCTCAAAACGCCAGCCTCTCCCTAACGCCCAGGAAGCGACCGAGAAGGCATGAACTCTTTGATCACCGCTTCTGCCATGAAAAATGCGCAGGGTCTATAGGCAACCGAGAGGAGGATGTTTATTCCATGGCAGCGGTCCATATTTTTTGGCAAAAACAAATGTGGCAGTAATTGTGGCCGCATCCGCCGTCTCAGAACTTGATCTCGCAGTGAGTCTGGTAGACCGCTCTCCTACCTGGTATTATGTCCCCAAACTCCTGACACCCCATAATTTTCCCCTGCCTGCAGCGCTACCAGCACAACTCGCGGGCGGGGGGAGAAGGCCCCCACTTTCCATAGAATCAGTCTAAATTGAGACTTTCCGGGAGATATTTTTTCCCCAGGAGTCCCGTCCCAGTGTGGTCGAGTGAGCCTACAATTATTCCTACATAGCTGGCAAGCAGTTACCATTTGTCCCCCGGTCCCTTGGCGGGCTATATGGACTGAAACTGTAGTTCCATAGATCCTGCAAAACCATCGGTGGTCGTTTGGGGAGTACTCGTTTCGTCCATGGGCGAAATATTGTAGAACTGGACTAAAAACTATCAGTTCTGGTATGTCTCGTGTGCCGCTCCCTATTCAAGGCCTATCTAGAACACTGCTAGCAGTGGTAATCGCTTGTTCAGCACAGAGCGTCGTCACAATATTATCATACCTTTCTTATCCTAGCTTAAATTGGGGCTGCACTCTTCTGTTTACTCCCATGCCCTTGCCACCGGCACCCAACTTAGATTTCCACCTTCTATCTTTCTGCTTGTTCTCTTCCCTTGCATCTCCCTAACCCCAATCACCGCTTCAACTTCTTGTTCTCCGGAATTCCTTCCATGCTCATATCCAGCCCTGCTTGCAGCAAGTACTGTGAAGTAAATAGAGAATTTCGTGATGCGTTTCAATGAAGAGCTTGAATGTATTTGGGTGAGAATTGTGAACGGTTGATTGACTTAATCTCCCCCTCCTCCGACCACGAAAGTCAATGATAACTATATACTACCCAAGTGTCAACCCCGCAGATATTCATCACATCTCAGGACTCCATCCCTTCCAATCTGTAACACTCTTGTCTGCATCCAAAACGACTCCCAAACCACTACTCGCATCTCCTCGCATAAGTTCAGACTACTCCTCGTTTGAGGTTATCAGGAAGCCTGTGACAACCAGCGCCACATTACAACATACTGCAGCCATTGAGGTCGAGTGACAAATGGTGCCGTAGCTGGATTCCTAGTTTGTCCAATTATTCGGGTTGCCCCTACGGCACAATACTCGAGCACAATTCAGAAATCAATGCTAACTTACCCACAGATCACATAGAACCCCAGTACAAGCCGTACTAGCCACAAAACATCCAATTTACATAGATATCATCCATTCTGTCCTTCCGGTATTCTCCACAGAAAAGGGAACGACGAGCGCAGTACCTAATACGGGGATTCAGAGATACACTGCATGGGCAGATACTCTACGATACTGACCCTCGTACCAGAAGATCCAGATACTACGCCCCCCCCGCACTCCTTTACTCTCCTAAACGATCAACAATCGTCAGCCACTGTGCCGCAATAAATCACGTGTAATACTTGTAGAATCCCCTAAATCAGACAAGACACCGACCTCCTCCTTCTTCTAGCACTAGACCTGTAACGTAGCACAGTGCAATACCGGCAACCCCTCCAAGTTGACAAATCGGGTTATCCCCAGTCACCGTACCCTCTGCTTGGCAAGTTAAAATGTCCCTAGGCATTTTCGTGCCAAGATATGTACTAACAAATGAAAAGTGCCCGGACTTTTTAAGCAGCCAAAGTACTGTACATATCCTCCTTTCCAATTGATAAATACAACCACCACTTACTGGTACCCGCCCAAAGATATACACACAAACATCCCCACCAGCACTGCTAGCCGGCGCTCTACCCCCCCCCCCCCCCCCCAATCCGCCCCCGCTACCCGAGAAAGATAGCGCAACGGCGAAATATGTGCCCATCATATAAGCCCTACCGCGGACCATTTACTCCCGTACGATAGTGCAACGCGGTACAGCATAGAACAAACTTGCCAGCGCTACAAAAGTGGGTATTTTCTCCCGCGGAAGTTGGGTATCTCTTCCCCGCTTGCTTGCTCGTGCTCCGCCAGCCTCGACGGGGTTACCAGCGGGTAGAGTAGCGTGGGGGTAATATAGGCACTTTTTCCTCCTCCGGGTTTATATGTACCGCATTATATCATAGATTACCACTTGTAAGACGTTGTTGTATAGGTAGGTTATTCCACTAATGGGAAGAGAAGCTAGATAGCTAGATAGGCCTTGTCGCGTCATGTGCATCCAGTGCCGGGTGCTAAGGTACGGTACATCCGCTACTGCCTTGGACCGGGTTATTGTATGGTCTGAGAAGGGTGTGGGTATCCGAAGGGAGGCTCTTATTAACTAGCCACAGCGCACCCAGCCACAGCGCATCCACAATCCACACGCCCTAGCGGAGTAGCCACCCAGTCTACAACACTTCTTTTTCACCACTTAAATCACCAGTCGCCACTCGTACGAGTGATATTCCATGACCAATATCCCACCATATAGAAACCTGTCACAATAACTCCGAAAAAAAGCCCATTTCCTACTCTCCCTTTCTCCACTTTATCATACAATATTTTCGCAGAGAGAGATATGTATTATTAAAACAACCTAGTCATACCATGCTCAAATTTCGTACAAGAAACGAAACGTTTCCCGTCCAATCCCACCCCGTCCAATCCCATCCCTTCCCATCCCTTCCCATCCCACACGCCCGAATCCGGCAAGCGCAGCAAGCAAGCAAGCAGGAAAATCCAAACAAAAAAAGAGCGAGGTGAATAATGCGACTGAACTATCACAAGGGTGACTTAGGCAGCAAGATAGAAGTAACTAAAAATGAAAGAATGAGACCGCCCCTGCCCAACTAGCTCACCCCTGCTAGCGCCAAGACAATAAAGACAAAAGTGCCAACCCTGACATCAATGTACCCATACGATACCACAAAGCCATAATTTTTATGCCATAAAAACCCAGCCACTCAATTTTTCAAATGGTTTCGACAGCCTTCCCTCAACCTACCCCGGTTCGTCCTTTCCGCGGCAGATATGTTATTGCGTAGTTAGCTATCTATCATTAGATTTCCTCTTCCCCCCCCATCCCCCGTCTTTTGCTTCTTTCCCGGAAATACACTTTTTAACCCCTTCTGTAATTGCGACGCCGACTGCTCGCCTGTTCGTGTTTCCCGACGAGGAGAAAAAAGGGGAAAAATAATGTTTGAAAAATGAATAGTTGTGAAGGGCTAGCTTCTCTTTCCCACAAAGGTGCAAAAGAGAAAAGAAAAAGAAAAAAGGAGAAATTAAGGAAAAGCAGGCACAAATTAACCACCAATAAACATTTACAAAGCGCAACATTATTTTTTAAAAGCAAACAGACCCTGAAGATACACGCCGTTCTAAACTCTCTATTTGCCCACGCCTACACAAGCCCTAATTTTTTTTTGAATAGGAATTTTCCGAATCGATTTACTTTGCCTCCTCCCCGATCAAGGGAGGTGAGCGGATTCGTGCGCTAGCGGTGGGTGGAGACGAAGCAGTCGAAGGTGGGGGTGAAGTGGTTTCATTGGCCTCGCCAGAGTCATGGTGCGATTCTCCGAGTAAACTGTTAAATAGTCAGTATTACGAACGCATGACCAACTAAGGGCACGCTTTGCCTACCTGAAGGGGTTTTTTGAGGATGTGGATGGTGCCGGAGTAGCAGTGCGGGACGAGGAATGTGAATCCTCAGGACCTCTAGAAATTGAGGACCCAAGTCCTCTTCTACTGCCACTACCACTGGCACTGCGTGAATACATACCGGGAGGCCCAAAGGCAGTGGGAGCCCCGCGATTGTTCGGCCTTGCCCTCGCGCTAAGTCTTTCGAGGTCCGAAGTATTAACCTTACCAGTGTCCTGCCACCCTCCTCGATGATGCACGTTGCTGCCGTAACCACCGCCAGAGAAGAACCCGGTGTCCCCTCCGCGTCCACCACCGGGGCGCGATCTCTGGTTGGCACGGGTCGCAGCCTCCTTCTCCTGCTGTGCCTTGAGTGCATCATCACGGACCTCCTGGATAGTCTTAGGGCCTTTGTCGGTCTCCTTAGTCTCCCATTCTTTGCTGCGGAGATCAATAACGTCCTGCGCGCTATTAGTTATGGCTTCTATTTTGCGGAGTTTCCGGATTACTTACCATCAACATGAAGCGCATTCGACTATTGAGCTCCTTATTATCAATCAGAAGCTTGATCCGTGCGAAATACATGTCCATCATATTTTTACTCTTCTCAGAAGCATCCAAGGCCCTACCAATGGTCCTGAGAAGCTTAACGAGACTCTCAACGGTCTCATCTTCGGGGATGCCTTCAAAGTCAAGCAACTTCCGCACGCACTCGTTCATGATACGTTCTGTAAGCATGCCCAACTTGAAAAGCTCACCAATGAATTGAATCAATCCGAGACCGCGACGCTTGGCAGCTGCCGCGATATAATACTCATCGGAAAGCATGGCAGCCTCGTCACTGACACCCTCGGGTTTGGGAGGTAAGTTTACTTTCCAACCTCGCTCGAACTCCTCCTGGCATCTGTTCAATAAATATTTGCGGAACAAGCTTCCGCCAGTAACCAGATTTTCGTTCTTGTCCTTAATGTTCTCATCCTTGATACTAGGATCCATGGCCTCAAGCATTCGCTTGCAAAACTTTGCGTACATGGAAGACCAAGCCGCCTCGTCAGTAGCCTTCTCAAAAGTAAGTTGGATAACCTGTCTGAGCGTGAGTCCATCGGTCTCGTATTTAGACTGGCTAGTGATTTCAAGAATTTGATCCGAGATTTTATCGAACTTCTCTGGAGTCATCTTGTTTAGTGCCGCCTTAACCTTGCGTTGGACCATTTCGGGAGACAGCCTGTTATCCTCGGAAGGTGTTGCCACCGCAGCCGATTCCGCAGCCTTTGTTGCACTCGGTGGTTTCCATCTGTTCTCGGAGATTGGTAAAGGTTTAACGTCAGCCAGGGGGATAGTCGGCTGGCTCCCGGATCCTTGCTTGGATTCGGTTTTCTCCATCGGAGCACCACCACCTTTCCTACTACTACCACGCTGAGATCTGTTTCCTGTCCGAGGGCTAGCAGGCGCATTCCCCCCAGACAGCGAAGTACTGGATCCAGTACGCATGAGGCCACTTCCGGTGCCGCCGCCGCCACCACCGCCAGCTCGAGGACTGAAAATCAAACCGCCCGGAGGCAGAGCGCCAGTTGTGGAGGAACGCTCGAACCCCCGACTCGATGTGATCACGGAGGCAGTCTTGAAAGATCCGAATGTTCCCATAGCGCCCATGGGTGGCTGAGCGTTGGAAGCCGTAGTTCTTGGAGTAGAACCACGAGGACCCAGACCGCCGCCCGGGCCACGAGCAGTCTGAGGGCGAGCGGAGTCGGGTTCGCCGACGGTCTCGCGCATTTTTTGATCCCAATCGACAGAAGGTTTTTCCGTAAAGACATCCTTGAATTGCATCAAGAAGTCCTTAGGATACTTGAACTTGCCAGTGGCTGCGGGATTTAGAGCGGGGTTAGGTGAGAGAATATTGGCAGGATAATTTACGCTATTAATATCTTCGATGAATCTCGCGGATCTTAAAGAAGTGAGAGCAGCGGAGGGCGGACCGGGTTCGTGTGTCTTTATTTGCAAATTCAAAGGACTAGGCTTTGGCTTGCCCCTCTCCACGACTTTGCTGGCAGGAGGAGGCATTGTTTCGTTGTCTGGAGAGAAAGGTTTCGAGATGGTTGGGGTCGAGGACGCTTTCAGCGCTTCTGCAGCTTTCGCATCAGCTTCTGCCTTGATCTTTGCCGCTTCCTCCTCCTCCTTTGCCTTCCTCTCGGCTTCGGCTTTGATCCGGGCCTCTTCCTCTTCCTTCTCCTTTGCAATTCTTGCCGCTTCCCTAGCCGCCTCCTCCTCCTCCTTTTCTTTGGCAATGCGCGCGGCTTCGGCTTCCTTCCTACGCTCCTCCTCCTCTCTCAAGGCTCTTTCTTCTGCCTCTCTACGGAGTCTCTCCTCTTCCTCTCTCTTGAGACGTTCCTCTTCCTCCTGCTTTCTCCTCTCTTCCGCTTCTTTGGCAAGGCGCTCCTGTTCCTCCCTAGCGGCCTTCTCAGCCTTCTCAGCCTCTAGACGCTCTTTTTCAGCCACTTGTTTCTGAAATTCTCTTTTTATTTCCTCCCCACTCTTGACATTACCTGCCGGTCCAGTGTGAGGAGAATCACGAGACGGAGTCCGGCCGGGCGCCGGGCTGGGGGAAGATACAATCAACGGAGCGCTATTTACAACTAGCGGAGTAGATGGAGGCTTAACTTCATCATAACGAACGACAGATCCAGTAAGCGGGTTCTTGATTTCAACTTTATGGGTTCCCTTCTTTCGCGGCAATGCGTAACTACTGGGCGAATGTTGAGGAGCAGGTGGTTGCATATTGATGGGCTGGGGTGTATGCGAGGGCGTAGGTGGTTGGCCGAGGCTCGAATTAGGCCTAGCAGAGTGCATCTCCATGTTGGTGCTCGAGGAGCGAGACATAGGAGTACCCTGGGTGAAAGGCTGGATATAAGAAGGGACCGGTGAAGACATCGGTTGGAAAGAGGGTCGGGGGCTTGTTTGTGGCATGCCTGGGTAGCCTGGGGGGACATGATACATGTAAGCAGGCGGGTAGTAATTATTCGGGCCCATTGGATAGCTCATGTGGCCCTGCATCTGCCCAGACATTCCGTACTATATAAAGGTTATTTCAAATCCCCCACTAGCTGTAACTCATCGCCAATTGCGTTGCGAAAGGGATGCACTTACGTGTTGTCCTGCGGGAGGAGGTATAAACGGCGGATACAGTTGATCTGTGGGAATAGGTTGGACATTAGCAAGATTAGGAGAAGCATGTGGCATAGCGGGACTCCCGCCGACACGGTGGCCTCTGTTTTGGTAATTATTTGCCGGCCCAGGTCCTTGGTATTGTGGCCCCATATTTGCTGGTCCGCCACGAGGCTGATTTGGGCCAGGATAGCCACCACTTCTTCCATAACCGCCGCCACCACCATAATGTTGCTGTTGTTGAGGGTACTGGTTTGCACCATATCCCTGATTCCGGCCCCGACCACCAGGCATTCCTCCTCGGCCGTGGCTGATTTGCGGGGAGCCGGTTTCCGTGTGTGCAGACTGGGCGGAATCCCGTCTATGATGGGTGAGCATCGATCCCGGACCTTGGGGAGGCATTGAAACAGGCCTCTGGCTCTGGTTCTATGAGGACAGTTAGATTTATAGACAGCGTAAGGGGTTGAAGAAAACTTATACATACTTGCGTCGCATCGCCAAACTGGATGTTACCCCTGCCACTGGTTGCGGGCGCTACCGGTGGAGCTCCACCACTTGCAGCCGGCTGCGAGGCAGCTGATGCGGGAGGCTGAGGTGAACTTGCTCTTGGGTTAGGTGCCATTGATGCAGTCAAAGAAGGATTATTAGCTGCGGTGGCGGGACCCGATGAGGGAGCAGTTCCAGCGTCGTTTAGAGCGCCGAATAATATATTAACCCTCTGTGTTCCGTTGGATATTGCTGGTCCCCTGGCTCCAGACGCAACGGACGATTTTCGGCTATGTTGACCTCCCGTATAAGGAGTAGGGGCACCATTCGCAATGCCAGCTCCAGCATTTCCAACAGCAGGGGATATCTTGCCGTTCACCGGCGTAGATGCTGTTGAGCCGGGCCGTACATTTTGTACTGGTGCTCCACCGATTGCAGATGAGGAAGGCGTGGCTGCAATTACGGGCGACGATACAGACTTGTTAGATGTATTAGCTGGTTGAGCGGCACGGGTAGCGTACGACACAGGACGCGGGGTGGGGGCGCTGGCCGTCACAGCGGCAGAGGACGAGTTCTGACCGCTGCTGAGGGAAGACGTCCGTTGATGAGCCGATTGGTTAGAAGCGGTTGAATTGATCGTGGGAGCTTGAGGGATGGAAGTATTGTTCGACGTGTTGCTGGTCATTCGAGAAACTTTGCGAATTTTAATTTGATAGGTGAGTGGATAGGTTGGCTGAGAAAGGATCTGAGCGGAGCTGAGTAGATTTTTTTTTTATAGAAAAAAAAGAAAAAAAAGAAAAAGGGTGTTTTGGTAAGGGAGGGAAGTAGTGATGACGAATTGAGTGAGTTCGTTGGTAGTGGGGGGTGATGCGGTGAGGTGAAGTGACTGCTGGTCGAGCGGGAGGAAAAAATTCAAAAAATGATAGGGCAGTTTTCTATGCCAGCGAGAGAGGCTGTATGCGAGTGTGCAAAGGAAAGGTGAAGACCTAAAGCCTATATTATTTTTTTCGCCTCAATACCTTAAAATTAGCTTTGATGATCATTTCAACGAAAGAGGGTCGTAGCAGGGGCCCGGCCGTCCCGATTAACAAGACAGGGAAAAAGCACACTAACAAGCGGGGCAGGAAGGGGAGGGGGGTTGTTTGAAAAGTTAAAATGATCCAGACAACGGAAGAGATCTATCTACCTGATGGATTATTTGATTCTGCTTATGACCTTGAGGGCGAGTCGTTTGTGCGTGTGAGATGAGCGATAACTAGAGCCGGCGGCGCGCCTTGCAAAGAGCTGTTGTGGGGAGTTTTTCTTTCTTTTTTTCCCTTTTTTTCGCTTTTATGCTCGGAGAAATTTCCTCAGAGGACGATATTATCACGATGTGGCGGTAAAGGGTAGAAAGACTGCTGTTGCCAGGACAGCCAGGCAAGCTGGCAACGGGGGGAGAAGGTAACGAAACTTATCGTCTGTATTGTTTGAAGTCGCGCAAATTCTATGCAGACACTTTTTAGAACCGCGATCACCCTCTTGAAAACCTGAGGGTCCGCTGTGAGGGAAGCTTGTGGGTTGATGGAGCGGAGATGGATGGGGG